>Ga0247770_1000186_pt1 | contig 57780 bp, 54 predicted proteins | sample UWRJL136409B6_FD_179943 | JGI IMG/M metagenome (GOLD analysis project Ga0247770, IMG submission 179943) | Plant litter microbial communities from Arlington Agricultural Research Station in Wisconsin, United States - UWRJ-L136-409B-6 | ecosystem: Environmental > Terrestrial > Plant litter >...
CCTGTCGATCAGCGCCACCTGCCAGCAGCAGAAGGTGCATCCGCTCGACTTCGTCGCTCTCTCCATCGCTGCCCTGCGTTCCGGCAAGCCCGCGCCGAGGCTCCTGCCGGCCACCTGAACGGTTACGGATCGCCAAGCCCAGGTTCCGTTATTTTGTCGGAGGATAGGCGATTGCGGTCCATCAGATCCACGGTGGCGGACTACTAGATTCTACGGGCCTGCGAACTGTTGCGCGCAGGCAAGATCATCTCGGCCGGCCCTCAGAATGACTGCTCAACGGCAACGGATCAGGCGGATACGGAACGAAGATCCTATGATTTGCGCCCGCGGCGAACCCATGCTCGTCGCGGGCGCGTGCGTTGAATCATCCGATGGCGATTCTGGCTTTTCTGGACGGATCGTCGCGAGGACGAGATCACGGCATCGGGCACGACAGGCGGCTCACGCTCGGGCCTCTGCCCTCGTTGGCCTCGGTGGTGAGGAGGACGCGGCCGCCGGCGGCGAGGGCGACGGCCTCGCCCTGCGTCTCGCCGAGCGATCCGAGCGGAGTGGTCAGGGCCGGCGGGCCGCTCCCCAGCAGCTCCTCGCGGCGGTACAGGTCCAGGCGGGCATAGGTGCGGATGGCGACCCATCTCCCGTCCGCGGTGGCGCCCGCTCCGGTCACGCGGTCCTCCGAATCGTGCGGGGACGGGGCCAGCACCCGCACGCGCTCCATCATCGCGATCCCCGCCGTATCCAGCGGGACGCGGTAGATCTCCACCGGCGACCGCCGCCCCTTGGTCACCACGTACGCGCCGCCGTCCGGGAGCACGAAGAACGCCTCCGCGTCGCGCGGGCCTTCCGGGTACCGCGCGCGGAAGCGCTCCGCCGCGGCGGTGGCCGTGTCGCCCGGCGCCGGCTCGGGGACGCGGTAGAGGGTGACATGCGGGCGCTCGCCGCCGTTGTCGCCCACGTCGGCCGCGTACAGGCAGTCGCCCGCCCCGCCGGCGCACGGCCCCGCCGCCATGTCCTCCCAGTCCAGGTTCTCCGCCCCCGCCACGCGGACCGTCCCCAGCCGCCGCCCCGCCGAATCCAGCGCGAACAGCTCCGCCGCGTTCCCGGAGTCGTTGATGGACCACCACAAGCCCGGCGAGCGGCGGCTGAAGGCGGCGCCGCTCGTCTCCCGCAGCTCGCCCGGCAGCTTCGCCGCGCGCGCCGCCAGGGTGCAGCCGGTGAGCGGCGGCGCCGCCGCGCATCCGGAGAGGAGCGCGCACCCCAGGACCAGCGGCGCGACGAGACGGGAGGGCGACGGCGGGCGGGGGATGGGGATCACGAGGAACCGGGAAGGACGGCGCGGCGAGGGGGATCAGACGCCGGCCGGCTCCATGCGGCGGATGGCGTCCACGGCGAACTGGATGGACGAGTCGACGTACGCGGCCTTGTCGATGCGCGTGTCCAGGCGCTCGGCGATGATGGTGGAGACCACGCCGTGGATGATGGCCCACACCACGTGCGCGTGGATGCGCGCCTCGGCCGCGCCGCGGAACACCTCCGGCGCCGCCTCGTGCACCAGCGCGGAGAGCACGTCCATGGAGCGGCTGGCGCGGCGGAAGAGCTCGCGCGGGTAGCGCTCCAGCGACGGCAGGTGGTGCATGTACATGATCTCGTAGAACTCGGGGTTGGCCAGCCCGAACTCCACGTAGCGCCGGCAGTGCAGCTCCAGCCGCTCCAGCGGCGTCCCCGGCACCGCCGCCGACTCCACCACCACGTCGTACCAGCGCTGGAACCCCTCGTCGATCAGCGCGTGGACCAGCTGGTCCTTGTTGGTGAAGTGCTCGTAGATGCTGCTGACGCTGCACCCCACCGCCCGCGCGATCCGGCGCATCGACAGGTTCTCGTAGCTGTCGCGCACCAGCAGCGTTCGCGTGGCTTCCAGCGTGGCGGTGCGCAGGCCGGTGTCGGTCCAGGGCTGCATGGTACGGGGTCAGCGGGGAAAACGGTCGACCGGATGGAGCGGGTGCAGTATGCCCGCCGCTCGCGCCCCCTGTCAACCGATGCGCCGCACAATGGCGAAGGGCCGGGGATTCCGCTCCCCGGCCCTTCCGTCTTCCGAATCCCGACCGCCGCCGATCAGGCCGTGCCGCAGGCCCCGTCGCGCGGACACCCGGTCATGACGTACCCGCAGCTGATGGCGCAGGTGGGGTCGTCGTCACTGATCGCGCACGGCATGCTGCCCCCGCAACCGCGGTTGGTGGCGTCGTGGCCCTCCACGGTGCCGCGTCCGCGCGCTCCGGCGGTGGCCGTATCGAAGCTCTCCACCACCAGGTTCTCGACGTTCAGGCGAAGCTTGCTCATTGGATTCTTCCTCGGGAAGCGTGGGGTCGCGGCGCCGACGCCCTCTCGGGATCCGCGGAGTACCGTCGGCAAAAGCGGGGGACACATGGAAGATAGCCGATGATGCGCGGATCTCACAGGCCCGCGAGCCGCCCCGCGCGGCGGCGGCTCACGCGGATGGCCCGTGATGAAGCACGGCGAAGGGATCGACGAGATACGTCGCGAGGAAGTCGCGGAACGAGGGCGCGGCGGGGATCAGGTGATCCATCCCGGAGACCGACACGACCGGCGCGGGCTGGTCCGGATCGCCGGTGAGGCGGAACGCGTAGGCGTTGCACCACACGCCGTAGTCCGCGAAGCAGAAGTACTCCCGGGCGATCGGCGTGGGCGCGGCCTGCGTCGCCAGCTCCTCCGCGATCGGCCGCACCCGCTCCAGCGGCCACCAGGAGACGAACTCCTCGTCGATGAGCTCCCCCGTCCCGTTCAGCGCGCCGAAGAACGCGCGGACGTCGGCGGTGAGGCGGACGCCGTACCGCGCCTCGAACGCCGCCATCTCCACCGCGCCCGCGCCCGGCTCCGGCGTCGCGCCGTCCGCCAGCCAGCGCTCGCGCACCCGCGCCACGATCGAGCCGATGCCGCCCGCCGTCCCTCCGCCCGGACGATCGGCCCCGCTCACATCAGCAGCGCCTCCACGCGGTGGGCGTGGACCAGGTCCTCGCAGGGGGACCAGGCGAAGACGGTGAAGCGGCCGTCCTGCGACGCCACCATGGCCAGGGCGTCGCGCTGGTCGTGGATGAACTGCGCGGCGGAGAGGTGGCGCGTCCCGCCCAGGCGCGAGGGATCGACCACGGCGGGGGCGTTCCCCACCACCGGGGCGGTGACGGCCACGCGCTCCACCCGCTCCGCGCCGCGCCGCCGCACCAGCTTGACCCCGAACGCCAGCAGCTCGTGCCGCTCGTTGATCACCGTGGCGCCGTCCACGGCGGTCAGCCCGGCCACGCCGTCCACGGCGCGGTGGAAGGCGTCGCGCCAGGCGGGGTGGAGCCGGTCCTCCTCCGGCGACTTCAGCAGCTCGGCGAGGGCGGTGAACGGGGTGACGCGGTAGGGGATGGGCTGCGCGGCGGAGTCCTGCCACGCGCTCCCGTCGCCCGGGACGACGATGAGCGATCCGCCGCGGCGGTGGGCGCGCATGGAGATGGCCAGCTGGATCAGCACGCCGGTGGATCCGGCCGCCGGGATGGACGCGTCGAAGGCCAGGAGCGAGGTCAGCAGCGCGGGGCAGTCCGGGAGGCTGGCGCCGCCCTCGTCCACCACGCTGATGCGGTCGCCCTCCAGCACGGCGATGGTGCCGTACTTGTCGAACTCGTCGCCGCGCCGGTACTTGAGCACCAGGAGCCCCGGATCGACCACCTCCAGCACGAAGGTGCCGGTGGGGACGGCGCGCGTGGCGCCCCACACCCGCAGCGCGTCCACCTGCGGCCAGACGCCCAGGTGGATCCCCGGCCGCTCCACCGCCGGCGCCAGCCGCGACAGCTTGTGGGGGTCCAGCGGCATCCAGCGCTCGAACACCATGGCGTGCCCCGCCGCGTCGGGGGCGATGACCGCCAGGGAGATCTTGGGCGCGTGCCCCTCCTCGCGCTGGAGGCTGGCCCAGAACGCGGCGTCGATCAGCGCCTCCACCTGCTCCACGCTGGGAAGCTCCGCCACGTCGCGCACGCCCCGCCCTCGCGCGGCCGCCTGGTGCGTGGCGAGGTGCTCCACCACCACGGGCGCCACGATCCGCGCCGCGGGATATCCGGGTCCCTTTGGCTTGATCATCATCCAGTCCACCGTCCGTTCTCCATCCTCGATCTCCCGAATCTCCCGCCCTCGTACACCGATCCCCCCGCCACCGTCGACGCGCTTCGCAGATAGCGCACCGGCCCGCCGCGCGCCAGTGCGGCTCCGTGGTGGAAGATGCGGATCCGCGTCGAGGCGCGTCGGCGCGTCGGCCGGGTGGAAACCATTCGGGGATTTGCGTTTACAAGCTCCGCTCCCGTATCGATCGCTCCCCATCCCACGAACGACGCCCATGCTCCGCATCCGCCGCCCTCTCCTCGCGCCGCTCCTGCTGGCCGCGCTGCTCCCCGCCGGATCGGGGCGCGCGGGGCTGGAGGCGCAGCGGGCGGCGGCGGAGCGCGATCCCATCGTATTCGTCCACGGCTGGCGGGGCGAGCGGGCGCAGTTTCGGCCCATGCTGGCGCGCTTCCGCCGCGACGGGTGGGCGGACGACCGGCTCTACACCTGGAGCTACGACAGCGGCCAGCCGAACGCAGCCAACGCCGAGCGGCTGGCCGCGCGCATCGACCAGATCCTGGCCGCCACCCGCGCCGAGCGCGTGGACATCGTGACGCACTCGCTGGGCGCGCTGCCGTCGCGCTACTACCTGAAGAGCCGGCTCGGCCGGGGGAAGGTGGATGCGTGGGTGTCGCTGGGCGGCCCCAACCACGGCACCACGCTGGCCGAGATCTGCTTCTCCGCCGCCTGCCGGGAGATGCGCATCCACTCCGCCTTCCTGGCCGCGCTCAACGAGGGCGACGAGACGCCGGGCGAGCACCGCTACGCCACCTGGTGGTCCCCCTGCGACGAGGCCATCGACCCCGACAGCACCGTCGTCCTCGAGGGCGCCGCCAACCACCAGACCGACTGCATCAGCCACCTCGGCCTCCTCGACGACCCCACCGTCTACCGCCAGCTCCGCGACTTCATCGCGCGGTAGAGCGGCCGCCGTCGCCGATTCGAGAGGACAGCAGCCGCGCTTTGCGTGCCCGCAAATGTGATCCTGAGGGAGCGACCGCGCACAAACCGCGTCCACGTCATCGGTGAGACGCTCCTGAAGGATCCAGAGCCGCCGACGCGGAAACGTCAGGCCGACTGCGCACCTAAGCTATGGATCCTTCCGTCGCTCAGGCCCCTTCAGGATGACAATCGCGCGAGGAAGTCGGGTAAAGTGTGAGATTCCGGTATGGCGCGATAGAACTTCATTGCTGGCTGGATGAAAACGACTGAGGAGGGCGCGGAGATCTGGATCTCCGCGCCCTCCTCCGTTTTCTTGAGTCGCGCTTACTCGCCCCCGTCGAGAGGATCGCGCGCACTTCCGCGGGGACGGGGAACGGCATCGGGCCCGCAGCGGTCGGCCCAGGCGGCGACGGCGGCCTCGGGCCCCTTGGTCCGCACCTCGAAGTCGCGCTGCGCCTGGACCACGCGAGTGTAGTTGCGCGCGGCCCAGTCGGCGATGGCGGTGACGGGCCCCAGCAGGTCGCGCCCCAGCTCCGTCAGCTCGTAGTCCACGCGCGGCGGCACCGTGGGGGTGACGGTGCGCAGCACGAAGCCGTCGCGCTCCAGGGTGCGCAGCGTGGACGTCAGCACCTTCTGCGTGATGCCGGGGATCTCGCGGCGCAACTCGCTGAAGCGCAGGCTCCCGTCGCCCAGCGTGTGGACGATGAGCATCGTCCAGCGCTCTCCCACGCGCGACAGCACGTCCGCCACGGCCCGGCACTCCCCGGGGACCAGGCCGTGCGGTATCCTCGAAGTGCCTTCTTCCACGGAAGTCCGGGGCTCCGCTACCATTGGATCGTTCATTCCACACCATGCGGGATGGGCGGGAGCGAGGCGTGCTCCAAACCCGGGGACGAGGACGACGAAGATGTCGGATGCAACGAAAAAGATCGCGCTGGTGACCGGCGCGAACAAGGGAATCGGCAAGGAGACGGCGCGCCAGCTGGCGGAGTTGGGATACACGGTCTACATCGGCGCCCGCGACGCCGCGCGCGGACAGGCGGCGGCCGAGGAGCTGTCGGCGGCAGGCGGCGACGTGCGCTTCGTGCGGCTGGACGTCACGGAGCCGGAGACGCTCCGGAGCGCCGTCGAGCAGGTCACGGCGGAGGCGGGGAGGCTGGACGCGCTGGTGAACAACGCGGGAATCGCGGCGGACCAGGCGCCGCCGTCGACGGCCGACCTGGATGCGGCGCGTGCCACGTTCGAGGTCAACTTCTTCGGCCCGGTCGCCGTCGCGCAGGCGTTCCTCCCGCTCCTGCGCGCGGGGAGCGAGAAGGTGATCGTCAACGTGTCCAGCGAGCTGGGCTCCATCACCCTGAACGGTGACCCCGCCGCGCAGTTCGCCGACGTGAACATCCTGGGCTACAACTCGTCCAAGTCGGCGCTGAACGCCTTCACCGTCATGCTGGCGAAGGAGCTGGCGCCCGAGGGATTCCGCGTCAACGCGGTGGACCCCGGCTTCACCGCCACCGACATGAACGGCCACGCCGGCCCCCTCAGCCCCGAGGACGCCGCCCGCATCGTCGTCCGCAACGCCACGCTGGACGCGGACGGCCCCACCGGCGCCTTCTTCACCGAAGGCGGCACGCTCCCCTGGTAGGGTGATCATCATCTTCTGATCGCCATCGACCGATCTCGATCGATCGAAGAACACGGAGGGCGCGGAGAGTGATCTCCGCGCCCTCCGCATTTCTTCCATCGGAAATTGCAGCGCCTTACACCGGATCCGCTCGAACCGTGGTCGTTGCGGGGCCGGCGGTCTCGCCGCTGCCGCGCCCCGGCCTCGCTGCTGCGCCGGCTGGATTCTCACGGCCCTGCCGTCCCTTGCGATTCGTCCGGCTCCTCTCGGCCGGGCCTCAGAATGACAGCCTTGGGGGTCGCGAATCGTCCGGACGTGGATCAGCCGTAGACCTCGAAGATCCCGGCGGCGCCCATCCCGCCGCCGACGCACATGGTCACCATCCCCATGCCGCCGCCGCGCCGCTTCAGCTCGTGGATCAGCTGCGCGGAGAGCTTGGAGCCGGTGGCGCCCAGCGGGTGGCCCAGGGCGATGGCGCCGCCGTTGACGTTGGTCCTGTCCTCAGGCATCCCGATGTCGCGCATCACCGCCAGCACCTGCGCGGCGAAGGCCTCGTTGAACTCGAAGAGGTCGATGTCGCCCATCTCCATCTTCGTGCGCTTGAGCGCGTTGGGCACCGCCAGCGCCGGCGCGATCCCCATGATCTCCGGCGCCACGCCAGAGGTGCCGAAGCCCACGAAGCGCGCCAGGATCGGCAGCCCCATGGCCTCCGCCTTCTCGCGGCTGGTGAGCACCAGCGCGCCCGCGCCGTCGCTGTAGGGCGAGGCGTTGCCGGCCGTCACCGTTCCCGTGGCCTTGAAGGCGGGGCGGAGGGTGGAGAGCTTCTCCAGCGAGGTGTCCGGCCGCACCAGCTCGTCGCGCGTGAACGGCTCGCCGCCGTCCACGCGGATGGGGACGATCTCGTCGTCGAAGCGGCCGGCGGCCAGGGCGGCGGCGGCGCGCTGGTGGCTGCGGAGCGCCCAGGCGTCCTGGTCCTCGCGGCTGACGCCCCAGCGCTCGGCCACGTTCTCGGCCGTGAAGCCCATCCCGATGTACGCCTCGGTCATCTCGGGGTGCAGCTCCTTGTGGTGGCCGCCCATGGGGATGCGGCTCATCATCTCGATCCCGCCCGCCACCACCGTGTCCGCCATCCCCGTCATGATGCTGGCCGCCGCCATGGCGATGGTCTGCAGCCCGGACGAGCAGAAGCGGTTGATGGTGGTCCCCGCCACCTCCACCGGGAACCCGGCGCGGAGCACGGCCAGCCGGGCGATGTTGGCCCCCTGCGCCCCCTCCGGGCTGGCGCACCCCAGCATCACGTCGCACACGTCCTTGGGATCCAGCCCCGCCGCCTCCACGGCGCCCTTGATGACGTCCGCCGCCAGGTCCACGGGATGGACGTTGGCCAGCGACCCGTCCGCCTTCCCCTTCGCCACGCCGGAGCGGACGGCGCTCACGATCACTGCTTCATGCATGTGCGGCCTCTGTATGTGATTCGAGTTCCGATGCAGTTCCAGGTGCCCGGTGCCCGGGAGACGGCCTCGTGCCGTCAATCGGGCCCGGGCACTTTTCAGTTCCGGAGCGTCTTGCCGGTCTTGAGCGTGTACTTGATCCGCTCCTGCGTCTTCTGCGTCCCCAGCAGTCGCAGGAATCCCTCGCGCTCCAGGTCCAGGATGTCCTGCTCCGTCACCTGGCGCGGCGCGCCGTCGCCGCCGCAGAGCACCTTCGCGATCTCGGTGGCGATCATCACCTCGTGCTCGCTGATCTGCCCCGCCTCGTGCAGCGACCACACGCCGTAGCGCAGGTTGCCGATGGCGCGGTTCCCCAGCGCGGGGATCACGCGCGGCGGCGGCGGCGCGTAGCCGGGGGCCAGGTCGAGGACGCGCAGCTTCGCGTCGCCGATCAGGTGGTCGCGGTTCATGGAGATGCGGTCGGCCTCGCGGAGGAAGCCCAGCTTCTTCGCCTCCAGCCCGCTCGTGCTGGTCGTGGCCATGGCGATCATCCCGAAGGCGCGGCGCACGGCCTCGAACAGGTCCGCCTCCTCGTATGATTGCAGCTCGCCCGTGAAGCGGAAGAGGAGCTCCTTGGTCCCGCCGCCGCCGGGGAGGAGGCCCACGCCCGTCTCCACCAGGCCGACGTACGTCTCCGCGTGCGCCTGGACGCGGTCGGCGTGCAGCGTGATCTCCGCGCCGCCGCCCAGCGTGAGCCCGAACGGTGCCACGACGACGGGGAACGGCGCCTTGCGGAGGCTGGTCGTGGCCTCCTGGAAGGCGCGCACGGAGGCGTCCAGCTCGTCCCAGCGCCCCTCGCGCGCCGCCCCCAGCGTGGCGACGAGGTTCGCCCCGGCGCTGAACGCCCGCGGATCGTCATGGGAGATGACGAGCCCCGCGCGGTCCTCGCGGTCCACCCGCTCGATGGCCGTGCGGATCATCGCCAGCACGCCCTCGCCCAGCGTCCCCATCTTGGAGCGGAACTCCAGCAGCGCCACGCCGTCGCCCAGGTCCAGGAGCGCCGCCTCGGCGTTCTCCTCCAGCACCTTCCCCCCGCGCCGCAGCGAGGCCAGGGAGATGGTCCCCACCGCCTCGGGCAGCGTCTGGCGCGAGCCGTCGAACGCCAGGAAGGTGCGCCCGTCTTCCGAATAGAAGCGGTCGCCCGCCTTCTCCAGCAGTTCCGGCTCGTCCAGCCCCTCGGCGGCGATCGTCTTCCGCACGACGTCGAGGCCGACGGCGTCCATCTGCCGGAAGGGGCCCTGCTCCATGGCGAAGCCCCACTCCAGCGCGCGGTCCACGCCCACGATGTCGTACGCCAGCTCCGGCGCCTTCGTCAGCGCGTAGTGCCAGGCGCGGGCGAGCTGCGCGCGGGCGAACGCGCCGTACTTGCCGGGGAGATCCAGGACGCCGCGCACGCGCTCCGCCAGCGGCTTCTTCGCGATCTCCGCCACGCCGGGGATCTCCGGCTTCTCCTGCGGCCGGTATTCGCCCGTCTTCCAGTCCAGCGTCTGGATCTGCTTCCCCTGCTTGCTGTAGAAGCCGGCCCCCGTCTTCTCGCCCAGGCGCCCCTGGTCCACGAGGTCCAGCGCCCACTGCGGCATGGTGAAGTCCTCGCCCGTGGCCTCGGCCAGCCCGCCGCGCACGTGCTTGAGGACGTCCAGGCCGGAGAGGTCGGCGGTGCGGAAGGTGGCGCTCTTGGGGCGGCCGGTGAGCGGGCCGTTGAGCAGGTCGACCTCGTCGATGGTGAGGTCGTGCTCCTGCATCAGCCGCATGGTCTGCACGCTCCCGTAGACGCCCAGGCGGTTGGCGATGAAGCCCGGGACGTCCTTCGCCAGCACCACGCCCTTCCCCAGCATCCGCTCGCCGAACGCGGTCAGCGCGGCCAGCGCCTCGGGCGACGTCTCCGGGGTGGGGATGATCTCCAGGAGGCGCAGGTAGCGCGGGGGATTGAAGAAGTGCGTCCCCAGGAAGCGCCGGCGGAACGACTCGCCGCGCCCCTCCACCAGCACCGACATGGGGATGCCGGAGGTGTTGGTGGTGACCAGCGCGTGCTCGGGGAGGATCTTCTCCAGCCGCTCGTACAGCGCCTGCTTGGGCCCGGGCTGCTCGATGATGGCCTCCACCACCCAGTCGCACCCGGCCAGCTTCTCCAGGTCGTCCTCGGTGTTGCCCGTCTCGATCAGGCGGGCGCGGTCCGGGTCCATGAACGCCGCGGGCTTGCTCCTGGAGATGCGCTCCAGCCCCTTCTTCGCGGGACCGCCGCGATCCCCCTCGCCGGGGATGTCGAGGAGCACCACCGGCACCCCGGCCGAAGCCGCCAGCGCCGCGATCCCCGCCCCCATCGTCCCCGCCCCCACCACCCCGATCTTCCGGATTCGCATACGTCCTCGGTTGCGTTGGTCCCGCCCGTTTGCCCGGAGCCGATCCGAACATCGTTCGGACAGACTACGCAAGGCGATACCAGGTGTCAACTTGAGCGCCGCTCACCAAATCGGTGGCGCGCGGATACGGATGCGGCGTCGAAGCGGATCGATCTGATTGGGCGCGACCCGGCGTCGCTCGGGCGAATCAATTCGCGGCAACAACGGCGCAAAGTCCGCCTTCGCGGGCTGGCATCGGCGCGTATTCAGGCTTCCGTGCGCGAGGCATGGGATCGCAGTCCGCGAAGGCGGACTTTGTGCCGTTGTAGCCCCCGGTTTCAACCGGGGGAACGGCGCTCGGCTACCTCGCAGCCGCCCGTCATCACCCCGAAAAGACGGCGCCCCGGAGTCCGCGAAGGCGGACTTTGCGCTTTCGTTGCCGCGAATCCATTCGCCCGCTCCTGCCGTCGGCGTGCCTCAAACCCCCTCGATCCGCTCGGCCAATCTCCCCGTCTCCATCAGCTCTCGGAGCTCGTCGGCCATGCGCTCGCTCTCGGCGACCACGGTGCGCCAGGCGCGGATCCGCTCGTCGTCGCGCATGCGGTAGTAGTCGTTGCGGTCGGGGATCTTGCCGTTCGGAAGCTTCGCGACGAACCCGGCGGACGGGGCGATCAGGAGGGCGCGGCGGAGGTTGGCGGGGCGGGCGCGGCGCCAGCGGAGGGAGCGGTCGAACCAGCCGGGGACCACGTGCGGATAGAAGTGGGGATACAGGACGATCCCCTCCCCCGCCCCGAAGTCCAGGTCCGGATGGTAGTCCACGATCCCGCCGTCGCGGTGCACGCCGGGCGCGCCCGGAACGCGCACGCCGGAGAGCACCAGCGGGATGGAGGCCGACGCCAGCAGCGCCGGCTTCAGGTTCTCCGCCGTCAGCGGAACGTGCACCGTGGGGAAGTCGCGGAGGGCGCGGAACGGCGTGTCGTCGCCGCAGGCGTGGAAGATCATCCGGCGCATCCCGGCGGCCAGCGCGCGGCGGTGGAGCAGGTTTCCCGCGGCCGCCACCGCCAGCCCCGCCAGCTGCACCCACGCCCGCTCGCTCGCCGCCGGCCCATGGCACGCCGTCACCAGCACGTGCAGCCGCGCCCAGGGGTGATGGAGGATCTCCTCCGTCCCCGTGTCTCCCAGGAGCGCGTCCAGCTGCCGGCTGCTCGCCTCCGTCACCTCGGACGGCCGCGGCTTCACCGGGTAGCGCTGCTCGATGTACGCCTCCCGCGCGCGGTCCAGCGCCGCCACCGGATCGGCCTGCGCCAGGCACGCCAGCCGCCAGCTCCCGATGGACGAGCCGATCAGGTGCATGGGCCGGTCGCGCGGGGCGCGGAGAAGATCGCCGAAGAGGAAGCGGTCGAGGCCGGCCAGCACCAGCCACTTGGGCCCCCCGGAGGCGCCGGGGAGCACGTCCACGTCCTCCGCGCGGAGCCCCCGCTCGCGCACGATGCGGAGCGCGTCGGGGCCGGCGCGGAGCGTCAGGGTGGAAGCCACGGATCGGGATCAGGCCGAGGTCGTCGTGGGATCGATCGGGATGATGGACACGGCGCCGCGCACGTCCGGTGCCGCGCCCCGCGGATCAAGCTGGACGGCGGCGCCGATGCGAACGGAGCGGAAGGGTCGCCGTCCGGGAGGCTCTTCCGCTCCCCGTTCGCCTCACGCCGCGCCGGGATTGCCGGTCACGTGGCGAAGGACCCGCCGGGCGCGGTCGTCCGGTGTCCCGCGCACCTCCAGGGCCCGCGCGCCCAGCCCCCACCCGTCGTCCACCAGGATCTCGCGCAGGACCGCGTTTACGCGCCTGCGGAGCCGCCTCCCCTCGTCTTCCGGGACGTCGATCCGGTCCGGCCGCTCGATGGGAACGAAGACGACCAGGTCGAGGCTCGACATCGCCGCGGCGGCGGGTGGGAGCCATTCCGCGAGCACGTCCGCATCCGCCAGGGCGGCGAGGTATCCCAGGAAGTCCGCGGGGCAGCGTTCGAAGAGGACGTGTGCGTCCGTGGTGCCGGAGAGCGAGGCGCACGATCGCTCCAGCTGCGTCTCGAAGTCCTCGATGGTCGGCGGCGAGGCGAGCTCGTGGCCCTCGTCGAGGAGCGCGTGATACGGCTCCTCGACCACGGAGTAGCCTGGGAGCGCGCGCGCCAGCTCGGCGATGAGCGTCGACTTGCCCGTGGCGTGCGTGCCGGAGATCGCGATGCGCATGACGTGAGGACGGCGGTGAGCGAATCCGAACGCCGCTGAATCTGCGCCGCCGGGAGATGAAGATCCATGGCGCGCGTCTCCGGCGCTCGCCGCGCGGCGCCTTTCGTGTCGGCCGAGCCCGCCATCCGGACGGGCGGCGGATGCGAATCCCGCGGTGGATGGAGCTCGGCGGCACGAGATGGAGGCGCCGAACGCGCGTGGACCGTGGGGAGCAGAGCCGTGGACCAGGGGGCGGAGGTTGCTTGCAGGGCGACCCCAACGGGTGTATCTATGCGTCCCCGCTGCCGGCCCTTCGATCGCCCGCATCCATGACTGACGAGGCTCTCCATCCCCCGCCCGCGCCCGAGTCGACCACGACGGGCGGCAGGCTCGCCGACATGGTCGGCGGGCGGCGCGGGTGGGTGCGCGGAAGGCTCGCGGCGATCACCCTCGGGGGCAGGTGGATCCGCATCTCGTGGGCGGTGCTGGCGTGCCTGCCGGTGCTCGCCGCGCCGTGGATCAGCCGCGCGCTCTTCCCCCGCCCCTCCGCCTTCAACTCCGACCTCGCCATCCCCGTGCTGATGATGCGGGCGCGGGAGTGGAGCCTGTTCGACGTCTACTACTGGGGGCAGGACCGGCTGGGCACCTGGCCCCTGCTGCTGATGCGCGCGATCGGCCAGCTCTTCGGGCACGCGTTCGACTACGCGGCGCTGCACCTGGTGGCCGCGGCCTGGGTGCTGGCGGCGGCGGTGGTGATGGCGCGCCTGGCGGGTGCCTGGGGATGGGCGGCGGGGGGGCTGATGGCCGCCGTCATCGTGGGCGACACCGATTCGCGCACCTGGCTCTTCGACGCCGCGCATCCCTACGCATGGCAGATCACGGCGATGATGCTGGCCTGGTGGGGGCTCCGGAGGATCGCGGAGCATTCGGGATCCGCCGGGCGGGGTCGATGGCCTTTGCGCATCGCCACCGCGTTCGCCGTCTTCCTCGCCCACTGGACGTCGCCGCTGAGCGGGCCGCTGCTCCTGATCGTCGCCTGCATCGAGGCCGTGCGGGCCCGCGTGCTTTCTGCGGAGCCGGACCGATCCGCCTTCCGGAGATGCGTGGAGGGCGGGCTCGTGGTGGGCGGGGGGATGGTCGCCGAGCGGGTGCTGCGCGCGGCGTTCGACCTCTACTCCCACGCCAGGTACGGGCAGTACTTCCGCACGGGGATGCAGATCGACCACGGGCACCTGGAGGCCAACGCGCGTCGCGTCGCGAAGACGCTGACGACATCGCACTCCATGCCCCTGCTGGTGGTGGCGACGATCGGAGCCTGCGCCGCCCTCGTCGTGCTCTGGCGGGCGCGCGGCGGGCGGGTGCCGGCGTGGCGGGTGGAGGGAGCGGCGCTGGTGCTGGCCTGCTGGGCGATCGCGGCCGCGCAGCTGCCGGTGTTCTTCCTGATGCGCCACGTGCGGATGAACCAGTTCTCCGTGCGCTACTTCTCGCTCCTCTTCGTCTTCGGGACGCTGGCGGGGCTGCTCACGCTGGTGGGCGTGGCAGCGAGCCTTCCCTGGCTGAATCGCCGGTGGCGCGGGGTGCTCGCGCTGGCGGGCGTCGCGGGGCTGGCGGCGGGCGTGGCGCGGGTGCCGCCGGCGAGGGCGGCGCATCCGGTGGCGCCGGCGAGGCTGGCCGCCCGCCTGGAGGCGCGGGCGCCCGGCGCGCCGCTCCTGGGCGGCTACTGGAGCACGTACGTCCTGGCGGCGCTCCAGCGGCCCGAGACCATGCTCGACCCGGTCCCGTGCGAGGGGCGGCAGGTGCGCACGCCCTGGTGGGCCGACGAGCTTCCCCGGCATCGGTGGATCGTGGCGGGGCACACGTACGAGTGCAAGGACGCCGGCCCGCTCGAATCCCCCGCGCCCTGGATGTACCAGCACGGGGCGCTGCTCCGGCTGGTCCGCCCGCGCTGGGAGGCGGGCGCCGGCCTCACCTGGTCGCTGTACGAGAACGCCACCGCCCGCGCCGCTCCACACACCGCGGAGCCCGCGGCCGACGGCTGGCGCTACTGCAACGCGGGCGCGTCGCTCCGGCTGAGCTTCCCCGCGCGACGCGAGGCGCTGGTGATGGTCGCGCGCGTGGTCCGGTCGCCGGGCGCCATCATGCTGGCCGCTCCCGTCTTCGCCGACGGTCGGATCGGACCGCCGGTGCGGATGGATGCGATCGGCCGCCTGCACCGCGCGGAGCTGCGCGCGGACGGCGCGCCGCTGGTGGGCGCGCGCATCACCGTGCAGCGCACCGCGCCGATGAAGGAGGGACAGACGTGCTTGGGCGCGAACAGCTTCGTGGTCAACGAGTGAGCGGCATGGGGCGCCCAGATCCGAATCATTCCGTAGCCATCAGGCTGTCATTGTGATCCGGCCGGCTCGCGGGAAACGCGTCGGACGGGTTTCTGACCTCCATCCCGGTCGTTTGCAAATCGCCTGACCATCCGCGCTGGGATGATGACGGTGAGTGGCTGGCGAGCGATAAGGACGGATTGGTCCTTCGCGATGACAACGAGCCCTAGCCGTGACAAAGATAGCAATGAAATGGCTTGATTGTTGAGTATAGCTCCTGTACACTGTGGAAGCGCGGAATTCAATAATACTGCGGTTAAGAGCAGTTACATCTACTGTCTCCATCTCGCCATCAACCCACGCCCGTACATCGGGCTTAATGTCCACCAACCCCAATCCCTACCATGCGCCTCCATTCCCCGCTCCTCGCCTTCATGCTTTCGTTCCTGCCCGTTACCCCCTGCATCTCGCAGAACGGGCCGGAGATCGACTCGATACGCCCTGCTGCTTCTGTTATTGGAGACACCGCAACGCTCTACGGGCGCAATCTGGCACGCGGAGGGTTCGCGACCCGCGTACGCCTCGGGGAAATGGCTGCCCGCGTCCTCAGCGCCGATTCAGACCGTGTCCAGTTCGTTCTTCCGGTGAATGGGCCCTGCGTGAGCGGTGCCCAGCCGATGCAGATCACCGTAAGCGTCGGTAGCCGCAGTGACGCTCAGGCGCACAGGGTCCACACAGCTCGTCCGGTTCTCCTCGCCCCAGGACAGGCCGCGACGTCACGCGAGCTCCAGGGTGCGACGTGCATCAGCTTGACCCCTGGATCAGGGAGTCGATACTTGGTGATCGCAGCGCACGTAGACCCAGGCGGCGACAGCCTCGCCGTGCGGTTCATCGGCAGGACCGGGCCTTCGCGGCTCCCTGCGGCGACCGGTCCGGCAATGACAAACCTGCGCGCACTGACGCGCGCGGATCAGGCCCGCCGTCGTACGGTCAGGTACGTCGACACCCTCACGCGCTCTCCAGCTGGCCGCGGCGATGCTCATGGCCAGATGCTGCTCCGCCAGCGGGAGTACTTCCGCCGCGCCCGCCTGCCAACCAGTCGGGACTCCTTGCTTGGGCTTCAGCGCAGGGCGGCCCCAGGGATCGGCGACACCGTATCCTTTCGCTTTCAGACCTGGGACTGCGATACATACGAGCCGGTGCAGGCACGCGCTGTTTATGCCGGTCGCCGCGCGATCGTGTTCGAGGACCTAAGCGCTCCCTTGGCCGGCCAGATTGATGCCGAGTTGCAGAGCCTCGGCGCCGAGTTCGACACCGTGATGTTCGACATCGTTCGCCAGCACTTTGCCGATCCGCTCGCCTTCGATGCCCAACTCGATGGGGACGGGCGGATCCGCTTCCTGTTCACGCACAAAGTCAACGAGATGAACGGCGTCATGGCATTCGTCTCTTCCTGCGACTTCGAATCGATCTCGCGCTGGGCCGCGAGCAACGAGGGCGAGGTGGTGTACGCGAATGTTCCACTCTCTCCTAGAGATATCTCCTTCTGGCACAGGACCGCTCGCCCCACGGTGATCCACGAAGTAAAGCACATCGCCAGCTACGCGGCGCGCTACGCCGCAGGACACGCCGACTTCGAGGTCAGCTGGCTTGAAGAGGGAATGGCGATGCACGCGGAGGAGCTATACGGACGCCGGTTCACCCACGCCGCCCAGCGCACCAATGCTGGTTACGACAGCACGCTCCGGTGCGACTACAACGAGGCGGCCCTCGGTTGCACGGGACGGCCCTATCTGCTGGCTGAACAGTTCACCATGCTCTATCGGTACTGGACTGGCGCGGCTCCACTCAGCCTCTCGCCTGAGCGAGCGAGTTGGCCCGTTTACGGGGCGAGTTGGTCATTCCTGCGTGCCGTGGCCGACCGCGTCTCTATCTCCGAAGACTCGCTGTACAGGGCGCTGATGCATGCCCCGGAATTTGGAGCTGCAAACCTGGAAGCCCGCACGAACATCTCCTTCGAGGAGCTCTTCGTGGACTGGCTGATCGCCAGCGCGGTCGACGACCGGCCAGGGGTCACTCCCCATCGACCCGAGCACACCCTGCCGAGTTGGAACAGTTACGACATCTTTCGCGGGCTGCGCCGCGCGTTCTATCCACCCCGCTATGAGTTAGAGCATCCTCTTGATCCCGCCGGACTCTCGTTCGGCAGCTTCAGGATTCCGCTATTCCTGCAGCCGGCCTCGGCAATGTTCTACGAGGTCAGCGGGCTACAGCAGGCCGAACAGATCCTCGGCATCGTGCGCGCCGATGGCGGCAAGCTCCCCCCGAATACGCCACTGCGCATCGCGATCATGCGGATCGAATAGTTTGGCCTAATTCACAAGCCGCCGGTCCTGGGAATCGAGTTGCGCAGAGCAGTTCCGGCTGTGCTTTCAACCAAATCGGCCAACCGAATTGTGCGAAACAAGGGGGGACCAGACGAATCGCGTCCGGCCCCCCTCCTTTGTTCCTGCCGATGCTGTCCGATCACGCGCATCAACTGGCCGAAGCCTCCGCCGCGGGCTGCTGCTGCGTCAGGCAGTGCAGCGTGCCGAGGCCCCACACCAGGTCCACGGCGTGGATGCCCACCACCTCGCGGTCCGGGAAGAGCTCGGCCAGCGTGTTCAGCGCAATGCGGTCGTTGCGGTCGTTGAAGGTGGGGACGATCACCACGCCGTTGGCGATGTAGAAGTTGGCGTAGCTCGCCGGGAGCCGCTCCCCCTCCATGATCACCGGCCGCGGATACGGCAGCGTCACCACCCGCAGCCCGCCCGGGTGCGTCCGCGCCGCGTGCTCCAGCCGCCGCAGGTTGTCCTCCATCCGGCGATGGTTCTCGTCGCCCGGATCGGGCTCGTGCGCCAGGACCACGGTGTTCGCGTCGACGAAGCGGGCGATGTCGTCCACGTGGCCGTGCGTGTCGTCGCCCACGCATCCCTCGCCCAGCCAGATCGTCCGCTCGATCCCGAGATACTCGGCGAAGGCGCGCTCGTAGTCCTCGCGGCCCATCCCCGGGTTGCGCACCTGCACGTCGGAGAGCAGCCACTCCTCGGTGACCAGCATCGTCCCGCGCCCGTCCGTCTCGATCCCCCCGCCCTCCAGCACCAGCCGCCCGCGCCCGTCCGCCCGCACCGCCTCCGTCGCCGGATGCCCGCTCAGCTCGGCCACGGTGCGCGAGACCTGCTCGTCCGCCGCGTAGTTCTCGTACTTGGCCCACGCGTTGAACGCCCAGCTCACCCACTCGAACCCGCGCGGCCCGTAGATCCCCGTGGGTCCCGAATCGCGCAGCCAGACGCGGTCCGTGGGCACCAGGTGCAGGGTGACGCGATCGAGATCCACGTCGTGCGCGGTGAGCGCGGCGACCGCCTCCTCGCGCGTCTCCTCGCCGTTGCAGAGGACGTGCACGGGCTCGTGGCGGTGCAGCACGCGGACGATCTCGGCGTACACCCAGGGGATGGGCTCGAACTTCCCCGGCCAGTCCGGCCGGTGGTGCGGCCACCCCACCCAGGTGGCCGCGTGCGGCTCCCACTCCGCCGGCCAGCGCTTCCCGCCGCTCATCCCAGGTACCGGTTGAGGATGGGCCCGTAGGCGTCGATGCGGCGGTCCCGCAGGAAAGGCCAGTTGCGGCGCGTGTACTCGATCCGCGCCGGGTCCACTTCCGCGATCAGGATGGCCGGATCCGTCCCCGCCTCGGCGATGATCCGGCCGAAGGGGTCGGAGATGAAGGAGTGGCCGAAGAACTCGATCCCGTCCGTCCCCGGCTCCGGCTCGTGCCCCACGCGGTTCGCCGCCGCCACGTACACCCCGTTGGCGATGGCGTGGCCGCGCTGGATGGTGCGCCACGCGTCCGCCTGCGGGACGGCCCACTCCTCCTTCTCCGCCGGGTGCCAGCCGATGGCGGTGGGATAGAAGAGCACCTGCGCCCCCATCAGCGCCGTGATGCGCGCGGCCTCCGGGTACCACTGGTCCCAGCAGATCAGCACGCCGATGCGCCCGAACTTCGTGTCGAAGATGCGGAACCCCTGCGGCGGCCCGGCGCCGGGCGCGGGAGGGCGGCCCTCGCCGTGCTGGTAGATCTCGCCGGGGATGAAGTAGTATTTCTCGTAGTACATGGGGTCGTCCGGGATGTGCATCTTCCGGTAGACGCCCAGCATGGCCCCGTCCGCGTCCACCACGGCCGCCGAGTTGTGGTACACCCCCGGCCCGCGCTTCTCGAACATGGGCACGATGATCACCACGCCCAGCTCCGCCGCCAGGCGCTGCATGCGCTCGGTCGTCGGCCCGGGCATGGGCTCGGCCAGGTTGAAGCGCTCGGCGTCGGTCACCTTGCAGAAGTACGGGGCGTCGAACAGCTCCTGCAGGCAGATGACCTGCGCGCCCCGGCCCGCCGCGTCGCGGATGGCCTCCTCGTGGGCGGCCACGGTGGACTCCTTGTCCGGCCCCACGGCCAGCTGGATCAGCCCGATCTTGTACGGTTCGCTGGACATCAGAAGTCGCCGCTGTTGAAAGATGCCGGTCCGCGCGCCGCCCCCGTCCCTCCGGCCGGCGCGCCTGCCCCGCGCGGGAAGCCGGGCGGAGGCGCAACGCGTGTGCCGCCCCCCGAAAATCCCGCGCGGGGCGACAACATGCATCCCCCCGCCCCGCCATGCCAGCCGTCCTCCATCGCCCGCCCGTCGCGATGGAACGACGGCGATCGCGCGGGAGCCCGCCGGTCCGGATTCGAGGAGGGGGGGGACGACGATCATCGGCGGGTCGCGAGAGGCGCGCGGCGGCCTTCGCGCGACCGGCATCGATGGCGATGCGCGTTAAGAAAGCACAAAGAGTTTTCGATCGGAATCCAGCAAAACGGCGCGTTTTCACCCGATCCGCGCGGGAGGGCCGTTGACGGGGGATGGGGCGCTGTCGAGGTTCTTCGCACCGGAGCGGTCCCGACGACGCGGCCGGCGATGAGCGGCCGCCGATCCACATCCCGGCCGCCGGAACCCGAAGCGGAGAACGTGTCCGATCCTGCACATACCGGCGGAGAGCCACGCGGGCGCTACCTGGCCCTGCTCTCCCTCACGGCGCTCGGCGTCGTCTACGGCGACATCGGGACGAGCCCGCTCTACGCCGTCCGCGAGTCGTTCCACCACGCGCACGGCATCGAGCCCACGCCCCGCAACGTCCTCGGCGTCCTGTCGCTCATCGTCTGGGCGCTGCTGCTGGTGATCTCGGTGAAGTACGCGGTGTTCGTGCTCCGCGCCGACAACCGCGGCGAGGGCGGGATCCTGGCGCTCACCTCGCTGGTGACGCCGGTGGGCGCGGCGCGGAAGGGCGGGCGCCGCGCGCTCATCATCCTCGGCCTCTTCGGCACCGCGCTCCTCTACGGCGACGGGATGATCACGCCCGTGATCTCCGTCCTTTCGGCCGTGGAGGGGCTGGAGGTGGCCACGCCCTTCTTCAAGCCGTACATCGTCCCCATCACCATCGGCATCCTGATCGCGCTCTTCCTGATCCAGCGGCACGGGACGGAGCGGGTGGGAAAGCTGTTCGGCCCCGTGACGCTCCTCTGGTTCATGGTGATCGCGGCGCTGGGGGTGATGCACATCGTGCAGGCGCCGGAGGTGTTCGCGGCCGTCAACCCGCTGTACGGCGCGCGGTTCTTCGCCGAGAACGGGTGGAACGGGTTCCTGGTGCTGGGCTCCGTCTTCCTGGTGGTCACCGGCGGCGAGGCGCTGTACGCGGACATGGGGCACTTCGGGCGGAAGCCGATCCGCGCCGCGTGGTACTTCGTGGCGCTCCCCGCCCTCCTCCTCAACTACTTCGGCCAGGGCGCGCTCCTGATCCGCGATCCCTCGGCGGTGGAGAACCCGTTCTTCCGCATGGTGCCGGGGTGGGCGCTCTACCCCGTGGTCGTGATCGCCACCTCGGCGGCGGTGATCGCCAGCCAGGCGCTGATCACGGGGGCGTACTCGCTCACCATGCAGGCGGTGCAGCTGGGGTACGTCCCGCGCGTGGAGATCCGGCACACCTCGCTGCGCGAGCGCGGCCAGATCTACATCCCCAGCGTCAACTGGATCCTGATGATCTCGTGCATCGGGCTGACGCTGGGCTTCCAGCGGTCGACCAACGTCGCGGCCGCCTACGGCGTGGCGGTGACGACCACGATGGTGATCACCACCCTCCTCCTCTTCACCGTGGAGCGCGAGCGGTGGAAGTGGCCGGCCGCGGCCACGGTGGCGTTCACGGCGTTCTTCCTGGCCATCGACCTGGCGTTCTGGGGCGCCAACATCGTCAAGATCCCCCACGGCGGCTGGTTCCCGCTGGTGATCGGCGCGGTGGTGTTCACGGTGATGACCACGTGGAAGAAGGGCCGGGGGATCCTGGCCGCGCGGCTGCAGCAGGGGACGCTGCCGATCGGACTCTTCCTGGACGACGTGGGCGCCAACCCGGAGCGGACGCGGGTGCCCGGGACGGCGGTGTTCATGTACGGCAACCGCGACGGGACGCCGCCCGCCCTTCTCCACTCGGTGAAGCACTACCAGGTGCTGCACGAGCGGGTGGTGCTGCTGAGCGTGGAGACGCAGGAGGTGCCGCACGTGGACGAGGCCGAGCGCGTGACGGTGGAGACGCTGGGGCACGGCTTCTTCCGCGTCGTGCTGGCCTACGGCTTCATGGAGGACCCCTGCGTCCCCGACGCGCTGGCGGCGGTGAAGGTGGAGGGGCTGGACCTGCGGCCGGTGCGCACCACGTACTTCCTGGGGCGCGAGACGCTGATCCCGTCGAAGAAGCCGGGGATGGCGCCCTGGCGCGAGCACCTGTTCGCGGTGATGAGCCGCAACGCGCGCACCGCCACCTCGTTCTTCGGCCTCCCGCCGAACCGGGTGGTGGAGCTGGGCGCGCAGATCGAGCTGTAGCGGCGGCGCGCGGCCGCCGGTTCACCGCGTCGCGGGAGGGATGGGGATGCACGTCTCGTCATGGGCCGCCTTCGCCCCGGCGCTCTCGCGCGGCGCGGCGCTCCTGCTGGGGCTGGGGTGCTCGGCCGCGCTCTGGGACCCGCTGGCCGCGCGCTGGCGGTCCCTGCGCGGGCGGATGGCGGCCGGGGCGCTGGCCGCCCTCCCGCTCTTCCTCCTGCTGCGGGTGAGCGTGGCATCCGTCCGGGGATGGGGGGCGGCGGGGTTCGTCCGCGCCGTGGTCCTCGCGCTCCTCCTGGGGGCGCTCTCCGGGTGGGGCGCCGAGCCCGGCCCGCCCCCCTGACGCCGCCGTCCGCGCCGCATCCCCCCCAACGGCGCCGCCCCGGCACCCTGCGAGGGTGTCGGGGCGGGAGAATCCGGCGGCGAATCGTGGGGACGGCGCGTCGGCGCCCGGCGATCCCGCGGCGCTTCAGGGGGTGGCGATCGGGACGCACTGGCAGCTGACCGTCCCGAGGGAGGTCTTGGTGCACCGGCCGCGGTAGCCGCTTCCGAGCACCGCCGCGCACTGCTCGTTGCAGGCGATCGCCTCCTCCCTGGTGCAGTACGGCGCGCCCCGCGCCTCCGCGGGAGACGCGAGCGCCTGGCCGCCCCCGAACCCCAGCCCGGCCACGACCAGCGCGCCGAAGGCTCCCCGCAACGTCTTCCGTGCCACGTTCCGCATGCTTCCGCTCCTTGCCAGGAAGGTGAACGCCCGACCGATGGAGATCCCGCCGTCATGGGTGTGTGCCCGCATTGTAGGGCGCGTTCCGGGCGGCGTCAATCGCGGCGAAGGATCTCGCCCGGCGACGGGGCGGGCGCTATGATGGACGGATGAGCCAAGCCACCATCCTGGTGATCGACGACGAGCCGCAGATCCGCGCCGTGGTGCGCCGCGCGCTGGCGGACGACGCGGTGCGCGTGATCGAGGCGGCCACGGGGCGCGAGGGGATCGACCGCGCGGCGGCCGAGCGCCCGGACCTGATCGTCCTGGACCTGGGGCTCCCGGACGTTCCGGGGATCCGCGTCTGCGCCGAGGTGCGCAAGTGGTCGGCGGCGCCCATCGTCGTCCTTTCCGCCCGGCACTCGGAGCACGAGAAGGTGAGCCTGCTGGACGCGGGGGCCGACGACTACGTGACCAAGCCGTTCGGCACGGCCGAGCTGCAGGCCCGCGTCCGCGCGCAGCTCCGGCGCTCGCGCGGCGTGCCGCGCCCGGGAGGCGCGGGGCCCGTGGAGGTGGACGGGCTGGAGATCGACCTGGCCCGCCGGGCGCTCGCCCGCGGCGGCGAGGAGATCCACCTGACGCCCACGGAGTGGGACCTGCTCCGCGCCTTCGTGGCGCACGCGGGGGGCACCCTGACGCACGAGCAGCTCTTCCGCGCCGTATGGGGCCGCTCCGGCGCCGATCCCCAGGCGTACCTGCGCGTCCACATCGCCAACCTGCGCCGGAAGATCGAGACCGACGTGATCCGCCCGCGGCTGATCGTCACCGAGCCGGGGGTGGGCTACCGCTTCCGCGCGCTGGACTGATGTCCGGTCCACGAACGGAACGCGCGGAGCAGACCGGGAGGCGGCCGCGTCCGGAGAGAGGAAAGCCCGCCTCCCGCCGTGGACCCCTCCGCCGGGATGGGTATCGAAATTTCTTCGGAGAGGCACCTTTCGGCCTTCCCTCCCCTCGATCCGCATCCGCCCGCCGCGTCAGGGCCCTGGAGCATCCCGAACGACGTCGTCAGGAAGGTCGGCGCGGAGGCCGGCCCCTGCTCCACATCCCCCGATGACGCAGCTGGCCTGGCCCGGGCGAGCACGAGAGCCCGATCGCGGCCGGGATCGACCGCGCAACCCGATGCGGCGTCCGGGATGAGATCCGGGGCCGCGCCGCGGGAGCGCGCCCGCGCGGCGCTCGGGTGGGCGGCGTGGATGGCCGCGCTGGGGGCGCTCACGGCCGCCATGGTCGGCGTCCGCCCGCACCTGGACAAGGCGCACGTCGCGCTCGCCTACCTTCTCCTGGTGCTGGCCGCCAGCACCCGCGGAAGCCGCGAGCGGGGGATCGTGCTCTCCCTGGTCTCCTTCGTCTGCTTCAACGTCTTCTTTCTCCCGCCCTTCTACACCTTCGCCCTGCACGATCCGCTGGACTGGCTGGTGCTGCTCAGCTACCTGGCGGTCGCCACCGTGGCCACGCAGCTCCTCTACCGCGCCCGCGCCGAGGCCGACGAGGCCCGCCGCCGCGCCGACGAGGTGGACCGCCTTTCCACGCTGGGCGCCGAGACGCTGAACGCCGGCCGCGCCGAGGAGGCGCTGCACGCCATCGCCGAGGTGATCCGCGGGACGCTGGGGATGGACGCGTGCGAGATCTGGCTGCGGGAGGAAGGCGGCGTGCGCACCGGGGCCCGCGCGCTGGGTGGCGGGGCGCCGGAGGACGCGGCGGCGGGGATGACGGCGGCGGAGCTGGTGATCGACCGCGGCGCGGGGGTGGCCGAGCGGCTGGACGGGACGGTGCGTGTGATCCCGGACGGCGGGGACACGATCCCGGTGGTGGAGGACGCGCGGGCGCTCTCGCTTCCGCTGCGGGTGCGCGGCCGCACGGTGGGAGTGCTGCGGGTGGCGCGCGGCGGGGGCGTCGCCCTCACCGCGGCGCAGCGGCGCTTCTTCGCGGCGCTGTCGTACTACGCGGCGCTCGGGGCCGAGCGGGTGCGCCTGACCGCCGAGGCCGAGCGCGCCGAGGCGCTGGGCGAGGCCGACCGGCTCAAGGACGCGCTGCTCGCCTCGGTGTCGCACGACCTGCGCACGCCGCTCACCACCATCAAGGCGCTCGCCCACGAGATGCGCGGCGACGGCGACGAGCGCGCGGTGGTGATCGAGGAGGAGGCCGACCGGCTGAACCGTTTCGTGGCCGACCTGCTGGACCTGTCGCGGCTGGACGCGGGCGCCGTCCGCGTCGACGCGGAGGTCACCGCCGCCGAGGACCTGCTGGGCGCGGCGCTCCAGCGCGTCTCGGGGTCGATGGCGGAGCGCGAGATCCGCGCGTCCGTGGCGCCCGGCGAGCCGCTCCTGGCGGGCCGCTTCGACTTCGTGCAGTCGCTGCGGGTGCTGGTGAACCTGCTGGAGAACGCGCACAAGTACTCGCCCCCCGGCGCGCCCATCGAGGTCGACGCGCTGCGGGAGGGCGACCGGCTGGTCTTCCGCGTGGCCGACCGCGGCCCCGGGGTGCCGGAGCCGGACCGCGAGCGGATCTTCGAGCCCTTTCACCGCCAGGCCGGCTTCCCGCCGGACGCGGGGGGCGCGGGCCTGGGCCTCTCCATCGCCCGCCGCCTGGCCGAGGCGCAGGGCGGGAGCCTGCGCTACGAGGCGCGGCCGGACGGCGGGAGCGTGTTCGTCTTCTCGCTCCCAGCGGTCGACGTGTCGGCCATGCCGCTTGTATGACTTTCCTTTTCCGTCACCCTCGATCCTGCCGCTTACCCTCCGCGATCGCGGGAATGCAGACTTCCGCGTACGTCGCTGGTGAAGCGTCCGCGACGGCGGCGCCGACCAGTTCGGCCGCGGCTTCGATGCGCGGCCAGCTCGTCGTGCTGGGCACGACGAGCGCGATGGTTCGGGACGCGAGGTTCTGCTGGTACTTGAGGTTCGAGTCAGTGGTGACCGGCACCTCGCACCCCTCGCGCTCAGCCGCGGCGAGCAGCTCGCCGTTCTTGAGCGTGGACCAGCCCCGCTCGTACGCGGTGGCCACCTCGTGACCCGGCAGAAGCTTCCGAAGTGGCGCGGGCGTACCCTGGTCGAAGAGGACGCGCACTTGCGCCGCCGCGAGGGCGCTCCGTGCGGCGTGCTCCAGCACCGCGCGGGCCTGTTCCACGGTCACGCCGGGGAAGAGCTCCACGAACTCACCGACGGAGACTTCATCCTCCAGGTTCTCGAAGAGGGCCGCGACGGGTACGCGCGTCCCACGGAAAACCCAGGCTCCGCTCACTCGCTCGCGGTCGCGTTCGACCACTGCGCAGGTAGACCAGTCGATCATGGTGGAATCCCGATCCTCGGCCCGTTGGGGACGACCGACCATGGCGGCGCGACCCTGGATGCTCGCCTCCCGGTGCGTAGCCGCCAGGGGAGGGCGCCATTTGTGGGCTGCCCTTGCTCTCGCTGGAATATGGGGTCCGAAACCGGCACCAGACCGCGGCTCGTCGGCGACGTGGGTGTGGCGATGCTGGCCGGCCTCCCCTCCTGCGATCCGCGTCCGCCCCGATCTCCCCGAAGAGCGTCTCGCCCGCCACGCACCGCGCCCATTCCGCTGGTGACGCTCCCGATCGCCGGCGACGTCCCCGCCAACGGTGTTTGTGAGATCTTAACGCCATCTCCCTCCTCCTTTGTGCCTCCTTAACGGCTTTCTCCCTACCTTCGACGCCTGATCGTTCCCGATCCCCGTTCGCAGTCGCATCCGCGCACCGGGAGACGGACAAGCCAGGCATCGAACGATGTTCATCACGACACGATCCCGAGCCATTCCGGCGTCCCTGCTCCGGCCCGCCGCCACCCTCGTGCTCCTCGCCGCCGCCGGATGCGGCCAGGCGGAGGCCGGCCGGCCGGAGCACCCGGAGCGGCTGCACGGCGAGTGGACGGTGGAGTTCCGGCTGGAGCAGCCGGCCACGCTCACCCGCGACACCGCCGGGCTCGGGCCCGTCGTCGGGCGGGTGGTGCTGCTGGAGAACGGGGAGGCGGGCGGCGTCGCCGGCCTCTCCGGGCACCCCACGCACTACGGCATCTACGCGGCCAACCTGCGCCCCCTCGGCCTTCCCGGCGGAGGGGGCGTTCCCGCGCTGGCGGCACGGCTGGCCGGGGGCGACTCGGTGGAGATCGCCTTCGATCCCCAGCAGGGGCGCGCCTTCACCGGCGTCGGGACGCTGGCCGGCGATTCCGTCGCCGGCCACTGGTGGACGGGAGGCGGCCGCACCGCGGGGAGGAGCTCCGGCCGCTTCGTCATGCGGCGCCCCTGAGGCCGGGGCACCGTCACGACCGGACGCGGCGCGGGCGCGGGGCCCGGCCGGGCATCCGGCGACAATCGAGGACAACCATGCTGGACGTGATCTACGTGCTCGCCACCCTGGGCTTCTTCGCGCTGATGCTGGCCTACGTGCGCGGCTGCGAGGCGCTGGGGCGCGAGGCGGGCGAAGCGGAGGGGTCGAGATGAACGCCGAACAGTGGGGCGGGCTCGCGGTCGGGGTGCTCCTGCTCGCCTACCTGGCCTACACGCTGCTGAGACCGGAGAAGTTCTGAGATGACCGCCAACGGCTGGCTCCAGATCCTCTTCTTCTGCGCCCTCGTGCTCCTGCCGGCGAAGCCGATGGGCCTCTACCTCCTCGCCGTCTACGAGGGGCGGCGGCGCTGGCTGGGCCCCGTGGAGACGGGGATCTACCGCGCGCTCGGCGTCGATCCGGCCGAGGACCAGCACTGGACGGGCTACGCGTCCGCCATGCTCCTCTTCAGCGCCGTCTCCATGCTGGCGACCTACGCCGTGCTCCGCCTGCAGGGCATCCTCCCGCTCAACCCGCGGGGCTTCGGCGGCGTGGTGGACCGGCAGGCGTTCGAGACGGCGGCCTCCTTCGCCACCAACACCAACTGGCAGAGCTACGGCGGCGAGTCGACCATGTCGTACCTCTCGCAGGCGACGCAGCTCGCCTTCCACAACTTCGCCTCGGCCGCGGTGGGGATGGCGGTGGCGTTCGCGCTGGCGCGCGGGATCGCGCGGCGCTCGGCCGGGCGGCTGGGGAGCTTCTGGGCGGACCTGGTGCGCGGCACGCTCTACCTCTTCCTCCCGCTCTCCATCGTCCTGGCGCTCGTCCTGGTCTCGCGCGGGGTGATCCAGAACTTCAAGCCCTACGACATCGTCGCCACCGTCGAGGGCGCGCGGCAGACGCTGGCGATGGGGCCCGTCGCCAGCCAGGAGGCCATCAAGCAGCTCGGCACCAACGGCGGAGGATTCTTCAACGCCAACGCCGCGCACCCGTTCGAGAACCCCACGCCGCTCACCAACCTGCTGTCGATGCTGGCGATCTTCCTGATCCCGGCCGGCCTCGTGCACGCCTTCGGCCGGCTGGCGGGAAAGCCGCGCCACGGGTGGGCGATCCTGGCCGCGATGTTCATCCTCTTCCTGGCCGGCACCGCCGTCACCTACGCGGCCGAGTCCACCGGCAACCCCATCCACGCCGCGCGCGGGATCGACGTGGCCGGGGCCGTCGACGGTCATTCCGCCGGGAACATGGAGGGGAAGGAGACGCGGTTCGGCATCGTGGGCAGCGCGCTCTACGCCGTGGTGACGACGGCGGCGTCGTGCGGCGCGGTGAACGCCATGCACGACTCCTTCACGCCGCTGGGCGGGCTGGTGCCGATGGTGAACATGCAGCTGGGCGAGGTGATCTTCGGCGGAGTGGGCGCGGGGCTGTACGGCGTGCTGATCTTCGTCGTGCTCACCGTCTTCCTGGCGGGGCTGATGGTGGGCCGGACGCCCGAGTACCTGGGGAAGAAGATCGGGAGCCGCGAGGTGCGGATGGCCATGCTGTACGTCCTCGCCTTCCCGGCCGTCGTCCTGGTCCTGACCGCCGCGGCCTCGGTGATGGAGCCGGGGCTGGCCGGCCGCGGCAACCAGGGCCCGCACGGGCTCGGCGAGATCCTCTACGCCTTCACCTCGGCCGGATCCAACAACGGGAGCGCCTTCGCCGGGCTCACCGCCGCGACCCCCTTCTACAACACCCTGCTGGGGATGGCGATGCTGCTGGGCCGCTTCGCGCTCATCGTCCCGGCGCTGGCGCTGGGCGGCTTCCTGGCCGAGCGCCGCGTGGCGCCCGAGACGGCCGGCACCTTCCCCATCGACACCCCGCTCTTCGTGGGGCTCCTGGTCTCGGTGATCCTGATCGTGGGCGCGCTCACCTACTTCCCGGTGCTCGCCCTGGGGCCGGTCGTCGAGCACTTCATGATGAACGCGGGGAGGATGTTCTGATGGCCACGCAGACCAGGGACGCCACCGTCGCCCGCCCCGCCGGTCCGGCCCCGGCGCCGCCCGCGCCCGGCGGTCCCGGGCGGGGGCCGAGGCCCCGCCCGCTCTTCGATCCGCCGATCGTGCGGCGGGCGGCGGGGGAGGCGTTCACCAAGCTCGACCCGCGTCACCTGGTGCGGAACCCCGTGATGTTCGTCGTCCTCGCCGGGAGCGTGCTGACCACGCTCGTCCTGGTCCGCGACGTGGCGGCGGGCGGCGCCGGCGTCGGGTTCACCGTGCAGGTGGTGCTCTGGCTCTGGTTCACCGTGCTCTTCGCCAACTTCGCGGAGGCGATGGCGGAGGGGCGCGGGAAGGCGCAGGCCGACACGCTCCGCCGCGGCCGCGCCGAGACGCGGGCGAAGCGGCTGGCCGACGCCTCCGACCGGGGCCGCTTCGAGCCGGTCGCCGCCGCCGCGCTCCGCAAGGGCGACCTGATCCTCTGCACGCCGGGCGACGTGATCGCCTCGGACGGGGAGGTGGTGGAGGGCGTGGCCTCGGTGGACGAATCGGCCATCACCGGCGAGAGCGCGCCCGTGGTCCGGGAGTCAGGGGGCGATCGATCGGCCGTGACGGGGGGGACGAAGGTGCTCTCCGACTGGCTGGTGATCCGCATCACCTCCAACCCGGGCGAGACCTTCATCGACCGGATGATCGCGCTGGTGGAAGGGGCGACCCGGCAGAAGACGCCGAACGAGATCGCGCTCACCATCCTCCTCTCCGGGCTGACGATCATCTTCCTCCTCGCCGTGGCCACGCTGCAGCCGTTCGCCGTCTACAGCGGCGGACCGCAGGCGACGGTGGTGCTGGTCGCGCTCCTGGTCTGCCTGATCCCGACGACCATCGGCGGGCTCCTTTCGGCGATCGGGATCGCGGGGATGGACCGGATGATCCAGCACAACGTGATCGCCACCAGCGGGCGCGCCGTGGAGGCGGCCGGCGACATCAACACGCTGCTGCTGGACAAGACGGGGACGATCACGCTGGGCAACCGGCAGGCGGCGGAGCTCGTCCCCGTCGCGGGGGTGACGGCGGAGCGGCTGGCGGACCGCGCGCAGCTGGCCTCGCTGGCGGACGAGACGCCGGAGGGGCGCAGCATCGTGGTCCTGGCCAAGGAGAGGTACGGCATCCGCGGCCGCACGCTGGCCGAGGGCGACCACGCGCTCGTCCCCTTCACCGCGCAGACGCGGATGAGCGGGATCGACCTGGACGGCCACTGCATCCGCAAGGGCGCGGGCGACGCGGTCGCGCGCTGGGTGCGCGAGAACGGCGGCACGGTGCCGCCGGAGCTGGAGGCGGCGGTGGAGCGCATCTCCCGCGAGGGGGGCACGCCCCTGGTGGTCGCCGAGAAGAACGGCGGCGCGGCGCGCGCGCTGGGCGTGGTGCACCTGAAGGACGTGGTGAAGGGCGGGATCCGCGAGCGCTTCGAGCGGCTCCGGGCCATGGGGATCCGCACCATCATGATCACCGGCGACAACCCGCTCACCGCCGCGGCCATCGCGCAGGAGGCGGGGGTGGACGACTTCCTCGCCGAGGCCCGCCCCGAGGACAAGATGGAGGTGATCCGCCGCGAGCAGCAGGGCGGCCGCCTGGTCGCCATGACCGGCGACGGGACCAACGACGCCCCCGCGCTGGCGCAGGCCGACGTGGGCGTGGCGATGAACAGCGGGACGCAGGCCGCCAAGGAAGCCGGGAACATGGTGGACCTCGACAGCAACCCGACGAAGCTGATCGAGGTGGTGGAGATCGGAAAGCAGCTCCTGATGACCCGCGGCTCGCTGACCACCTTCTCCATCGCCAACGACGTGGCCAAGTACTTCGCCATCATCCCGGCGATGTTCGCGGCCACCTATCCCGAGCTGAACGCGCTCAACGTGATGCGTCTCGCCTCGCCTCAATCGGCGATCCTGGCGAGCGTCATCTTCAACGCGCTGATCATCGTCGCGCTGATCCCGCTGGCGCTGCGCGGGGTGAGGTACCGCCCCGCGCCGGCCTCCGTGATCCTGCGCCGCAACCTGCTGGTCTACGGCCTGGGCGGGCTGATCGTCCCCTTCGTCGGCATCAAGGTGATCGACCTGGTCCTGTCCGCCCTGGGGCTGGCGTGAGGGCGGCCGGCGCGGTGCCCGGCGCCGGATGGCGGAACGCGGAGCCGGGCACCGGACGGCTCAGCAGACGCCGATGGAGTGGCAGTTCTGGACGGAGCACCACCCCACGTCCGAGCAATCGACCTCGTTGGTCTCCTCGCACTGCGTGGCGTAGCACGACTGGAAGTTCAGCGTGCACTTCGTGCCGTCCGACCATCCGGGTTCCGTCATGTAGCAGCAGCCTGTCTGCTCGACATCCGTCCAGCTGCGTCCGCGGACGGTGCCTGCGTCGCGGTGGAGGCCCGCGACCGGCTCGAACGACTCGATCGCGATGGCGTCCAGGTCCAGCTTCAGCTTCTTCATGGACGGGCCTCCTGGAAGACGAGGTGGGGATGTACGCCCTGGATCCCGGACGAACGCCGGAGCAGCGTGCACCAGGGAAACACCGTAAGGCGCCATCAGGACGCACACAAGGGTTGATCTGACTGTCAGCCTGAAAGGATTGTTCGATGCTCAGGAACCAGATCCGCCCCGCGATCGCCGCCACCGTGGTGCTGATGGTGATCACGGGCGCGCTGTACCCGGCGGTGGTCACCGGGCTGGCGCAGGCGATCTTCCCGCGGCAGGCCAACGGCTCGCTCGTCGAGGTCGACGGGCGCGTGGTGGGGAGCGAGCTGATCGCGCAGGGCTTCACGGGCGCGGCCTACTTCCATCCCCGCCCCTCGGCCGCGGGGAGCGGCTACGACGGCACCGCGTCCGGCGGCACCAACAAGGGACCCACGGACCGCAAGCTGGCCGACACGCTGGTCGCGCGGTCCGTGGCCGACGCGGTCGCGGACGACGGCGCGCGCGCCGGCCGCGTCCCCGCCGACATGGCGACGCGCTCCGCGTCGGGGCTGGACCCGCACATCTCCCCCGCCAACGCGGCGCTGCAGGTCGCGCGGGTCGCGGCCGCACGCGGGGTCGGCACGGACCGCGTCCACGCGCTCGTCGCCACGCACACCGAAGCCCGCACCCTCGGCTTCCTGGGCGAGCCGCGCGTCAACGTGCTGATGCTCAACCTGGCGCTGGACGGGGAGATGGGAGTGCCGAACGCGGCATCCGCTCCGGCCCCGCGATGAGCGGACCGGAGCGGATGCCGGAGGAGGCGAGATGCCCGGAGTCGCTACGAGCCGCGCCTCGCCTGCTCCTTCCGGTTGACCTGGTCGGCCTCGTAGGCCGGGTTATTGGGATTCTTGACGATGCCGCGGTCGTCGTCCGGCGAGTACTTGGGCTGGCTGCCGCCACGATCACCGCCGCCGCTTGTTCCGCCGCCCTTGCTCATGTCGCCCATGGTCGAACCTCCGATGCGGAAGGTGTCGTGCGGGCGGATCGGGGGACCGGAGTGATCCGCGGAAAGCCGCCCGGGCAGACTCCACTCAAATCGGATGCCTCGTAATTCGCGCCAATCCGACGGGCGCCCCGCGCAGGCGGCATGAGGACGCTCCGGATCGGTGGAGGCCGAACCTGGATATGGATGAGGATCGAGATCGATGAAGATGCTGATGATGGCGGGCATCGCCGCGCTTCTGGCGCCGAACGCGGCGCTCGCGCAGGAGAACGACACCACGCCGCGGATCACCTTCGGCGCCTTCGTGGACGGCTACTACGCGTACGACTTCGGGCGGCCGGCGTCGCACGACCGCGCGTTCACCACGCAGGCGGCGCGGCACGACGAGGCCAGCGTCAACCTGGCGCACGTGGAGGCGCGCTACGCCTCGCCGAAGGTGCGCGGGCGGCTGGCGCTGCAGGCGGGAACCAGCGTGCAGTTCAACTACGCCGGCGAGCCGGACGAGCTGGCGGGAACGCAGCCCAACCATCTCCCGCTGATCCAGGAAGCGATCGTCGGCGTCTCGGTCGCCCCCACGCTGTGGATCGACGGCGGGATCATGCTTTCGCACATCGGGAGCGAGAGCTGGATCTCCATCGACAATCCCACCTACACTCGCTCGCTGGCCGCCGAATTCAGCCCGTACTACGAGACCGGCGTGCGCGCCACCTGGCAGGCGCTGCCGAACCTGGCCGCGCAGGTCAACGTGGTGAACGGCTGGCAGCGGATCTCCGAGAGCAACGAGGACAAGGCCGTCGGCGCGCGGATCGACTGGACGCCCATCGCCCCGCTCACCCTCTCGTACTCCAACTTCGTCGGGCGCGAGCCGGCGGCGGCCACGGGCGAGCAGGACGTGCGCGTCTTCCACGACTTCATCGCCCGCTGGGCGCCGGACGAGCGCGCGCTGCTCATCGCCACCGTCGACTTCGGCGCGCAGGACGAGGGCGACTGGCTCGCCGCCTCGCTGGCCGGCCGGTACTGGATCACGCCGGCGATCGGCGTCAACGCCCGCGTCGAGCGCTTCGACGACGAGGACGGCGTCGTCTCCGCGACGGGGATCGATGCGTCGCCGGGGCTGGTGACCAACGGCGCATCCGTCGGCATCGACGTCCAGCGCGGCCCGGCGGTCTGGCGCACGGAGCTGAGGACCTTCTTCGGCGCGGAGGAGGCCATCTTTCCCGACCGCGACGCCGGCGACGGGGGGGCGAAGTCGTCCACCGCGCTGGTGACGTCGCTCTCCGTCCGCATCTGACGAACGGCAGTGCCCGGTGCCCGGGTTCGAGTGCCCGGGAACGGCGTCGCACCCCACCTCCGGCACGGAACTCCTGGGCACTGGGCACCTGGCACTGGGCACTGATCTCATGACCGACGCGGCCGGCATCGACCCGTTCCCGGAGCTGGTCCGGCGAGAGGGCCCGGGGAGCTTCAAGCTCTACATGGGCTCCTTCGCCGGGGTGGGGAAGACGTACCGCATGCTCAAGGAGGCGCACGACCTCCTCCGCCGCGGCGTGGACGTGGCGGTCGCCTGCGTGGAGACGCACGGCCGCGCGGAGACCGCCGCGCTCGTCGAGGGGCTGGAGGTGGTGCCGCGCAGGCGGACGGAATACCGGGGCGTGGTGCTGGAGGAGATGGACATCGACGCCGTGCTCGCCCGCCGGCCCCGGGTGGCGCTGGTGGACGAGCTGGCGCACACCAACGTCCCCGGCTCCCGCCACGCCCGGCGCTGGCAGGACGTGCTGGAGCTGCTGGACGCCGGCGTGAACGTGATCTCCACCCTGAACGTGCAGCACCTGGAGTCGCTGAACCGCGTGGTCGCCGAGACGCTGGGGGTCAACGTCCGCGAGACGGTCCCCGACTGGGCGGTGGCGCGCGCCGACCAGGTGGTCAACATCGACATCCCCGCCGAGGAGCTGCGCCAGCGGCTGATCGACGGGAAGATCTACGCGGCCGACAGGGTCCCCGCCGCGCTCGCCAACTTCTTCACCCCCGGGAACCTCACCACGCTGCGCGAGCTGGCGCTGCGCGAGGTCGCCAGCTCGGTGGACCGGCTGCGCTCGGGGATCGCGCGCCGCGAGGAGGGCACGCCGCGCTCCGCCGACCGCGTGCTGGTGGCCATGAGCAGCATGCCCCCGCGCACCGGCGTCCTCCTCCAGAAGGCCAGCCGCCTGGCCGGCCGGCTCAACACCGACTGGTACTGCGTCTACGTGCAGACGCCGGAGGAGAGCGCGGCGCGCATCGACGCCGCGGTGCAGCGCCGGCTGGTGGACAACATCCAGCGCGCGCAGCGGATGGGCGCCGAGATCGTGAAGCTGGAGGGGGCGGACGTGGCGGACGCGCTCGTCCGCTTCGCGCGGGAGAAGGGCGTCGCGACGATCGTCGTCGGACGAACCCACCGGTCGAGGCTCCACCGCGCGCTCCGGGGCTCGGTGATCGACCGGATCATCGAGCGGGCGGCGGGGGTGGACGTGCTGGTCGTCTCCTTCGCCGGCGAGGAGGACGAGCGATGAAGGTGGGGCAGCGCCTCTTCCTGGCCGTGCTCCCCGCCGTGCTCGGCGTGCTGGCGATGGCCGGCCTGGCCTTCTGGGGGCAGCGCGGGCGGGAGATCCCGGAATGGCTGCTGATCCCGGGGATCCTGGCGGCCGTGGCGTCGCTGGCGATGGCCTGGCGCAACACGCGGTACGTGGCGCGGCGCATCGAGGCCCTCTCCCGCCGCCGCGGCGCCGCTCCGGAGCGGGACGGTCCCGCCGACGAGCTGGACTTCATCGAGCGGACGATCTCCGAGGCCGAGCGGCGCGGCGAGACCCGCGAGCGCGCGGCGGAGGCGCTGGTGCGGGAGTACGCCGGGCTGCTCGCGGACGCCTCGGCCACCGTGGGGCGCAGGCTGGACGAGGTGCGGCTGCCGCTCCACATCCTCCTGTCCAGCCCCTTCGGCGAGCTGAACGAGAACCAGGAGGAGATGATCGGCGCCGCGCGGGCGTCCGCCGATGCCGCGGACCAGGCGCTGCGCCAAATCGGCCGCGTCGCCGACATCGATGCCGGGCGGGTGGAATCGCGGCCGCGGCGGATCCGGCTCCCCGACCTCCTCGATCCCGTGCTCGCGGCGGCGAGGCCGCGGCTGCGGCACGCGGGCGCCACGCTGGAGAGCGACCTCCCCCCCATGCTCCCGCAGGTCCGTGCCGATCCCGAGCAGGCGCGCGAGGCGCTGGCGCTGGTCCTGGACCACCTCATCGCGCGTGCCGCGCCGGGCCACCACGTGCGCGTCACGGCCGACGCGCGGGACGGCTCCGTCCACCTCCGCATCGACGGCGGCCCGGTCCGGCCCGACGAGGCATTCCCCCTCGCACAGCGGCTCCTTCAGCTGCAGGGAGGCGTGATCGCGAGGGGCGCGGACGGGTCCCTCGACGTCCTTCTCCCCATCGCCATCCCGAGTGTCTGATCCGGGCGACGTCACCGCCGCCGAGGTCCTTCCCTCGGGAGGAGAGACGGAAGCGTTTCATCCATCCGCAGGATGCATCCCCGGCCCGGCCGCGATCCGGATCGCGATCGCGCGGGATCGCTGGGGATGGATGGCGCGGTGGGCGAACCCGATCCGCCGCAACGGGTTAGGCGAATGGTGACGGAAGGCGCATCGGCGGGGGCATTGACAGGCGTCGCGAGGCGCCATTACCCTTGGATGCAGGCAGTCACGACACCCCGACCCACTGAGATCCCGATCGTGCGCTCCACCTTCCGCCGCGCCATGATGTGTTGTCGCGCCCCCGTTCCCGGTCTGGGAAGAGGGTCCGGAGAACCGTCGTGTCCAGCGGGGTGATGCCCGCGTAGCTCCAGGGATACAGATCGGTCCCGCCGCCCCGGCTTCCCAGCCGGGGCGGCGTTTTTTCGTGCCCGAAACCTTCCCGTTCACCCCGGCCCGCGACGCCCGCGGCCGAGCGGGACCCGAGAGCCAGGAGAGAGACCCCGTGGGAATCCGAGTGCAGAGCGTGACCCGGCGGTTCGGCGCGTTCACCGCCGTGGACGACGTGAGCTTCGACGTGGCCGGCGGCGAGCTGGTCGCGCTCCTGGGCCCCTCCGGCGGCGGCAAGAGCACCCTGCTCCGCATCGTGGCCGGGCTGGAGACGGCCGACGCCGGCTCCGTCTGGCTGGACGGCGAGCGCGTGGACCACGTCCCGGCGCGGGAGCGGGGCGTGGGCTTCGTCTTCCAGCACTACGCCCTCTTCCGCCACATGAGCGTGGAGGAGAACATCGGCTACGGGCTGAAAGTCCGCGGCGTGGCGCGGGCGGAGCGGCGCGAGCGGGTGGACGAGCTGGTGCGGATCATGGGGCTGCACGGGCTGGAGCGGCGGATGCCCGCGCAGCTCTCCGGCGGCCAGCGGCAGCGCGTGGCCCTGGCCCGCTCGCTGGCACCCCGGCCGCGCCTCCTCCTCCTGGACGAGCCGTTCGCCGCCGTGGACGCCCGCGTCCGCGAGGAGCTGCGCGCCTGGCTCCGCCGCCTGCACGACGAGGTGGGCGTCACCTCCATCTTCGTGACGCACGACCAGGAAGAGGCGTTCTCGCTGGCCGACCGCGTCCTGGTCATCCAGCGCGGGCGGCTGGAGCAGGCCGGCACGCCGCGGGAGATCCTGGACGAGCCGGCCTCCGAGTTCGTGGCCCGCTTCATCGGCGACGTCAACGTGCTGGAGGCCGACGTCCGCGGGCGCTCCGGCGTGGTCGGCGCGCTCCGCGTCCCCCTGGCCGAGGCCGACCACGCGCACGGCCGCGTCCGCCTGGTCATCCGCTCGTACGACCTCAAGTTCTGGCGCTCCGAGTCCGAGAGCGTGGCCACGGTGCGGCGCGTGGTGACGCTGGGCGACCGCGTGCGCGTGGAGACGGAGATCGACGGCGCGGGGCCGCTCTTCGCGCAGTTCCCGCGGCGCAGCTCCCTGCTGGCGGGGATCGAGCCCGGCGCCCGCGTGGCCGTGGAGGCCACGTGCGTCCGCGCCTACCCCGTCACCGACATCCCGGCGGCCCCGGTGGTCCCGGAGATCCATCGCCCCACCGCCGTGAGGCAGCTCGCATGAGCACGCACACCCCCGCCGCCCCGCGCGCCGCGCACCCCGCCGACCCCGGCCGCGCCACGCTGGAGCAGCTGATCATGGAAGCGGTGCGCGCCATCCGCTTCGGATCGGTGGAGATCACCATCCACGACTCGCAGGTGGTGCAGATCGAGCGCACCGAGAAGCTCCGCCTCAACGGCCGCTGACCCGCGATCGATCGAGCGATTCCGCCGCCGGCCGCTGCCCCCACGCCGATCCCCGGCGTGCCGTCCCGATGGAGCCCCGGCGACCGGAGGATCCGCAGCCCGGGGCGTGAAAGCCGGGTCTGTCGTGAGGCAGGCTATAGATCCTTCGGCCTGCGGGTGCTTGTGCCGGCATCGGTTTCGGTGGGACCGGCCTCAGAGTGACAAAATTGGGAGATGGGCGGATCGGTATGACATCCCGCACCCGATCACAATCCAGATCGGGCCGTTGGATGATGGAAGCAGGCTGACGAAATCCCGCCGACCGGACCTCCGGAGGCAGACGCAGAGCGACACGCCACAGGGAGCGCGAGCCCGCCGGACCGCCGGAGGCTCCCGCGACGGAAGGGATTCGATCGATGCGCACCAACCACAGGGCCGCGCTCTGGGCGGCGCTCCTCGCGATGGCCGCGGCGCCCGCCGCCGCGCAGGGGAGCTCGCCGGAGCCGCCGGCGGAGCAGGACACCACCACGGTCCCGGCCGCGCCGACCGTGGAAGACCTGGAGCAGCGGATCCGCATCCTGGAGCGGAGGCTGGAGCTGGACCGCGAGGCCGCCGCCACGGCCCGCGCCTCCGCCTCCACCGTCTCCGCGGGGGCGGACGGGGTGAAGTTCGCCTCGGCGGACGGGGCGTACGGCATCACCCTGCGCGGCTACGTGCAGAGCGACGGGCGCTTCTTCGCGCAGGGGACGGCGCGCTCGGCCAGCACGCTGGAGCTGCGGCGGGTGCGGCCCATCCTGGAGGCCACCATCGCCCGCAACTTCGGCTTCCGGCTGATGACGGACTTCGGCGAGGGGCGGGTGGTGGTGCAGGACGCCCACCTGGACGCCCGCATCCTCCCCTTCCTCCGCGTGCGGACGGGGAAGTTCAAGCCGCCGGTGGGGCTGGAGCGCCTCCAGTCCGCCACCGCGCTCACCTTCGTGGAGCGCGCGCTCCCCACCGCGCTGGTCCCCAACCGCGACGTGGGGATCCAGCTCTGGGGCGACTTCGGCGGCGGGGTGCTGGGGTACGCGGCGGGTGTCTTCAACGGCGTCCCGGACGGCGGCAGCGCCGACCTGGACACCGACGGCCGCAAGGAGCTGGCGGGGCGCGTCTTCGCCCAGCCGTTCAGGAACGGGAGCTCGGACCTCCTCCGCGGCATCGGCGTCGGCATTGCCGGCTCCACGGGGAAGGAGGAGGGGATCCCCACGGCCACGGGGCTGGCGGGGTACCGGTCGCCCGGGCAGCAGACCTTCTTCTCGTACCGCTCCAACGGCCAGGCCGCCGGCACCACCGTGGCCGACGGCGACCGCCGGCGCGTGTCGCCGCAGGGGTGGCTCTACTACCGGTCCATCGGGGTGATCGCCGAGCACGTCACCTCCACGCAGCAGGTGCGGCGCGACACGGTGGCGGCGGAGCTGACCAACACCGCCTGGCAGGCCGCCGCCAGCTACGTGCTGACCGGCGAGGACGCCTCCTACACCGGAGTCCGCCCCCTGCGGAGCTTCGATCCCGCGAAGGGAGCCTGGGGCGCCGTGGAGCTGACCGGCCGCCTGAGCGCGCTGGAGGTGGACGACGACGCCTTCCCCCTCTTCGCCGATCCCGAGCGCTCGGCGAGCGCCGCGCGGGAGTGGGCCGTGGGCGTCAACTGGTATCTCAACCGCAACGTGAAGGTCACCGTGGACTACGGCAGCACCCGCTTCGACGGCGGCAAGGCCGGCGGCGACCGCCAGACCGAGCAGGGCATCCTCACCCGCTTCCAGGTCGCCTTCTGACGAGAACCGAAGGGGGCAGGTTACAAGGGGACAGGGGACAGGGGACAGGGGACAGGGGACAGGGGACAGGGGACAGGGGACAGGGGACAGCCAACCGCGGCCGGGGCATCGGGGGCGGGCGACGGAGAACGGACGAATCGATCGGGAGATGCGCATCGCCCGCATCCACCGAATCGATCCGGCCGACGAGGCGACGAGCGCACGATCCACATCCAACGACGACAACGAGATTCCGAGATGCGATACAGATGGTTGGGAGTGCTGGCGGTGCTGCTCGCGTGGAGCGGGGACGCCGCCGCGCAGGGGAGGGCGCCCAGGCCGGTGACGCTGCTGAACGTGTCGTACGATCCCACGCGCGAGTTCTACCAGGAGTACAACGCCGCCTTCGCCGCGTACTGGCGCGGGCGCACGGGGCAGGCGGTGACGGTGCGGCAGTCGCACGGCGGCTCCGGATCGCAGGCGCGCGCGGTGCGCGACGGGCTGCAGGCGGACGTGGTGACGCTGGCGCTGGGGTGGGACGTGGACGCCGTGGCGCAGGGCGGCCAGGTGCGCCGCGACTGGCAGCGGCGCCTCCCCGACAACAGCGCGCCGTACACCTCCACCATCGTCTTCCTGGTGCGCAAGGGAAATCCCAAGCGCATCCGCGACTGGGCGGACCTGGTGCGGCCGGGCGTCTCCGTGATCACGCCGAATCCCAAGACCTCCGGCGGCGCGCGCTGGAACTACCTGGCCGCCTGGGGCTACGCGCTCCGCGCCAACGCCAACAACGCCGACCGGGCGAAGGACTTCGTCACCCGCCTCTACCGCAACGTCCCCGTGCTGGACACCGGCGCCCGCGGCGCGACGACGACGTTCGTGGAGCGCGGCATCGGCGACGTGCTGATCGCGTGGGAGAACGAGGCGCTGCTGGCGCTCAAGGAGAACGGCGGCGACTTCCAGGTGGTGGTCCCCTCGCTCAGCATCCTGGCCGAGCCGCCGGTGTCCGTCGTGGACCGCGTGGTGGACCGGCGGGGGACGCGCGCCGTGGCGGAGGCGTACCTCCAGTGGCTGTACTCGGAGCAGGGCCAGGAGATCGCCGCGAAGTGGTTCTACCGCCCCCGCAACGCCGCCGTGGCCGCCCGCCACTCCCGCCAGTTCCCGCAGGTGCGCCTCTTCACCCTGGCCGAGGTGTTCCGGGACTGGGCCACCGCGCAGCGAACGCACTTCGCGGACGGCGGAGTGTTCGACCAGATCTACAGGCCGAGATGAGGAAAACAAGAAAAGAAGTGCTTAGTGCTTGGTGCTTAGTCCTTGGTGTTGAGGCGGCAGAGCAGGTCGCGCGGCCCATCACCAAGGACTATGCACTAAGGACTAAGGACTTCTGTTAACAGAACCTCCGACGCACCGAATCGAAGGCATAAATGACAAGCTTGGCCATCCGACGAAGAGGCGTCCTTCCGGGGTTCGGACTGGGGATGGGGATCACGCTGGCGTGGCTGGGGCTGCTGGTGCTGATCCCGCTGGCGGGGCTCTTCCTGCGCTCCGCCACCCTCTCCTGGGACGATTTCTGGGGGACGGTGTCGGACCCGCGCGCCGTGGCGGCGTACTCGGTGAGCTTCGGCGCGGCGTTCGTGGCGGCGCTGCTGAACGTGGGGTTCGGGCTGGTGCTGGCGTGGGTGCTGGTGCGCTACGACTTCCCCGGCAAGCGCGTGGTGGACGCGCTGGTCGACCTCCCCTTCGCCCTCCCCACCGCCGTCGCCGGCATCACGCTGACGGCGCTCTTCGCCAAGAACGGGTGGCTCGGCGCGCCCCTGCACGAGATCGGCGTGGACGTGGCGTTCACGCGGCTGGGGATCGTCATCGCCCTGGTCTTCATCGGCCTCCCGTTCGTGGTGCGCACCGTCCAGCCGGTGCTGGAGGACCTGGGCCCCGAGCGCGAGGAAGCCGCCGCGTCGCTGGGCGCCACCCGCTGGCAGAGCGTCACCGGCGTGGTCCTCCCGGAGCTGACGCCGGCGCTGATCACCGGCTTCGCGCTGGCGCTGGCGCGCGGCGCGGGCGAGTACGGCTCCGTCGTCTTCATCTCCGGCAACCTGCCGATGAAGACGGAGATCGCCCCCCTGCTCATCGTCACCAAGCTGGAACAGTACGACTACGCCGGAGCGACCGCGATCGCCGCCGTGATGCTGATGATCTCGTTCGCGCTGCTGCTGCTGGTCAATCTTCTTCAGTGGTGGACGGACCGGCGCCGGGCGGGGATCTAGGAAAACAGAAGTCCTTAGTGCTTAGTCCTTGGTAAAGGATCGGGATCCCGACACCAAGGACTAAGCACTAAGGACTAAGCACTTCTTTTCTTCTTTTTGGGGTTCTCGCAGATGATGATCGCCAGCCACACCGCGCCCCGCGCCGCCACCGTGCCCGCCCCCCACGTCGCCACCGAGCCCGCGTGGGTCCGCCGCACGCTCATCGGCGTCGCGATGGCGTTCGTGGGCATCTTCCTGGTGCTGCCGCTGGTGGCGGTGCTGGCGGGCGCGCTCAAGGAAGGCGTGGGAGCGTACTTCTCCGCCATCCGCGAGCCGGACGCGCTGGCCGCCATCCGGCTGACGCTGTTGATCGCCGCCATCTCGGTGCCGCTCAACCTGGTGTTCGGGGTGGCGGCGGCGTGGGCCATCGCCAAGTTCGAGTTCCCGGGAAAGAGCGTGCTGATCACGCTCATCGACCTCCCGTTCGCCGTCTCGCCCGTGGTCTCGGGCCTCGTCTTCGTCCTGCTCTTCGGGCTGCAGGGGTGGATGGGGCCCTGGCTGGACGAGCGCGGCATCCGGATCATCTTCGCCGTCCCCGGCATCGTCCTCGCCACCCTCTTCGTCACCTTCCCCTTCGTCGCCCGCGAGCTGATCCCACTGATGAAGTCGCAGGGGAGCGAGGAAGAGGAGGCCAGCCTCATCCTGGGCGCCGGCGGCTGGCAGACCTTCTGGTACGTCACCCTCCCCAACCTCAAGTGGGGCCTGCTCTACGGCGTCATCGTGCTGAACGCGCGCGCCATGGGCGAGTTCGGCGCCGTCTCGGTGGTCTCGGGGAAGATCCGGGGGATGACCAACACCATCCCGCTGCACGTGGAGATCCTCTACAACGAATACCAGTCCGCCGCCGCCTTCGCCGTGGCCTCGCTCCTCACCATCCTCGCCGTCCTCACCCTCGTCCTCAAGAGCCTCGTGGGCCGCAAGCTCGAATCAGGAGAGTAGATCGAAGGATGGCCATCCCCCTGATCGACCGATCGCCATCCCCCGATCATCGTCCGCTGATCGCCGTTCGTTGTTCGTCGTCGACGTCCTATCGAGGTTGCCGTTGCCGTTAAGCATTCATCCTGAGACCCGGCCGAGCGGAGGCTAGCCCCACGCAAGTGACGGCAGGGTCGTAGGATCTAACCAAGGCACCAGCGAGGCCCGGGCGCGGCAGCGGCGACACCGCCCGGTCCGCCACAGCCGCGGATCGCGCCAAAGCCGATCGATCCACTCCCAAACGCGGGACGCGAAGAGGCCCGCGCGCCAGGACGGCGTGCGGGCCTCTTCGCGTCGTGCGCAGGTCCGGCGGCGGAGCGGAGCGTGGGCTCCGTCCGCGGCGCGGGGGATCAGCCGTCCGAGTTGGCCGCGTGCGAAGCGGCGGCGGCGGCCTGCGTGGCCGCGGAGGGCTGGCGCTGCATGTCGCAGACGAGCGTGACGGCTTCCTCCAGCAGCTCGGGGCTCAGGCGCGGATAGCAGCTCCGGGCGCGCTCCTCGATCTCCGCCCGCGTGGACCCCGGGCGCACCGCGCCGCGAATGGTCTGAACGCGCGCCTCGCGGAGCTGGCGCGCCGTCTGCTCCGTTCGCCGTGCCCGTGCCGCCGCCATCTCGCTCGCCAGATCTACCTTCATCAGTGCGACCTCCCGTAATGGGGAACCTCTATGCCTCTGCTCCTTAAAGATAACCCCCGTGCACAAGGGGGGTGAACCGGACGGACCGTGACGGTGCCGCGCCACCGGTCCGCGCCGCCCGCCAGCAGGGCGATTCGCCGCCGATGGCGAGCCGCCGGCGCGCCTCTCGGGGTGCGCCCATCTCCATCTCCGCCGTGCATCGCCCCGCCGGTCCGCCGCCGCCCGTGTAACGGCGAACTCCTTGCGCTGGGGAAGATGGCGATCGAATGCGCCGCGGAAGGATGCCGCGGCGGCGGCGGCGACGGGACGGACGTGACCGCGTGTTGTGTAACGGATCCGCGCCGTTGCTGGAAAATCGTTACAGGCGAGCCCTTGGCATCCGGATGGCGGCGCCATTATACATGCAACGGGACCGTAACGGCGCCGTCACGCGGCGACCACCTGGCGGTCACGCGACCGGCCCCCCGCACCCGGTACGACCATGCCCCACGCACGCCTCGTCTCCACCCTCGCGGCCGCCGCGCTCCTCTCCGGCCTGGGCGCCTGCGCCTTCAGCCGGCAGCAGGTGGGCCCGGAGAGCCTTCTCTCCGAGGGCCCGCGGCACCTCGACCGCGCCTGCGGCGTCGCCGCGCGCCCCGAGCAGCTTCCCGACGCCGCCGAGCTGGTGGACGGCACCTTCGGCGCCGACGCCGCGCGGCTCTGGGAGGCCGCCGGGAAGCCGGGGGGCTACGTGCTCCTCTCCATGGGCTACGACCGCGAGGGGGTGAACGTGCGCCGCGCCGTCATCGAGCGCGGCGAGGGCGTCACCGCGGAGCTGGCGGACGAGGTGCAGCGGGCCGTCTTCGCGCACCGGCTGCAGGCGGCGGCCGCGCGCGAGGAGTGGGGCGTGCGTCTGCGCGTGGACCTGGGGCCGCAGCCCGCGCTGCGGGTGGGCCGCCGCGAGCAGTGCCGCGCCGCCCCGCGCGGGAGCGAGCACCGAAGCGCCTCCGGCGACTACGGCGCGGGCTACGACGTGCGCCAGACGCTGGCCTCCTCGCTCTCCGCCCCCTCCCTGGCCGACCGCGACCTGGTGTGGGTGCGCGTGCGGCTGGACGCGCAGGGGATGGTCACCGACGCCCGCGTGGAGCGCACCATCATGCGCGGAAGCTGGGAGAACCGCGTGCTCGGCTACGTGCGCACGCTGCAGTTCCTCCCCGCGCTGGAAGACGGCCAGCCCGTCCCCGGCGAGGCCACCGTCCCGCTCCGCCTGGGCGCCCTCCAGTAGCGCGGCCCGGGGGATCGGCCGAAATCGAAAAGGCGCCGCCCCACCGCGGCGCCCTTTTCTTTTCCCGGCACCCCGGCTATCCTGAGAATCCCTGGATCTCCATAGTCCGCCGGCCACGCGCGCATGACCCACGCCCCGCGCCCGAGCACCCCGTTCCGCGCCCGCGCCGCCCTCCTCCTGGCGGCGCTGTCGGTGCTGGCGTCGTGCGTTCCCCAGGTGGTGCGCCCCGGCCCGGGGCCCAACGGCGTCCCCGAGGCCACCTCCCTCTTCGGCCAGCCGCTCTACCCGCCCGAGCTCACGCTGGAGATGCGCCAGGCGCGCGAGCGCCAGCTGGCCGAGGCGCGCGCGGCGTACGACGCCGATCCCAACGACGCCGAGGCCATCCTCTGGTACGGCCGGCGGCTGGCGTACCTGGGGCGCTACCGCGAAGCCATCCAGGTGTACAGCGACGGGATCCGCAAGCACCCCAACGACGCGCGCTTCTACCGGCACCGCGGCCACCGCTACATCACCGTGCGCCGCTTCGACCGCGCCGTGCGCGACCTGCGCCTGGCCGCGCGCCTGGTGCGCAACCGCCCCGACGAGATCGAGCCCGACGGCCTCCCCAACGCGCAGAACGTCCCCCTGACCACGCTGCAGGGGAACGTCTGGTACCACCTGGGCCTCGCCTACTACCTGCGCGGCGACTTCCCGCGAGCGGCAAGCTCCTTCCGCCAGTCGCTGGCCGTGGCGAAGAACGACGACAGCGTCGTCTCCTCCGCCGACTGGCTGTACATGAGCCTGCGCCGCGCCGGCCGCCCCGACGAGGCCGCGCGCGTGCTGGATCCCATCCGCCGCGAGATGACGGTGATCGAGAACGGCTCGTACCACCGCCGCCTCCTGCTGTACAAGGGCATTCTCCCCCCCGACTCGCTCCTGGCCGCGGGCGACGGGCTGGACATGGCCACGCAGGGCTACGGCGTGGCCAACTGGCACCTGTACAACGGCCGTCCGCGCGAGGCCGAAGAGCTGCTCTGGCGCATCACCGCCGCCGAGAACTGGGCCTCCTTCGGCTACATCGCCGCCGAAGCCGACCTCCTCCGCATCGCCCAGAACCGCACCCGCGAGCAGTAGCTCCCTGTCCGCGCGTCACTGCCGACCCGCCGCTTCACCTCAGGAGCGGCGGTATCGTTTTGATGGTCACCGATCTCCACCCCGCACCGCGACGTCACGCCTGAACCGCAGCCCGCGAAGAAGGACCGGCGGATCGGGGCGGATCGATGGGCGGTGTCGCATGCCTTGGCCGCAAGCGGAAGAGGGAAGAAACCGCAACGGAACGACGCACAAAGCCTCGCCGCTCGATCGCTGCCCGCGAGACGATCTCTGGCGAGGCTTTCCGTTGTCTTAGCGGGCGTGTTCACGCGCCCGCGCGGAACCGGCGCACGCGCACAAAAAACCGGCCTCTGGAGAGGAGCCGGCCTTTTCCCTTCGCACCTTCGCACTCATATCACTCTCCCCCTCACGCCCTCTCCCGCGCCACCGCCTCCCCCGTCTGCACCCGCCAGAGCGCCGCGTACATCCCGTTCGCGGCCAGGAGATCGTCGTGCGTCCCGTGCTCCACGATGGCGCCGCGGTCCATCACGTAGATGCGGTGCGCGTTGCGGACGGTGGAAAGCCGGTGCGCGATGGCGATGGTGGTCCGGCCGCGGCTGATGTGCTCCAGCGAGCGCTGGATGGCCGCCTCCGTCTCGTTGTCCACCGCGCTCGTCGCCTCGTCCAGCACCAGCACCGGCGGGTCCTTGAGGATCGCGCGGGCAATCGCCAGCCGCTGCCGCTGGCCGCCCGAGAGCTTCTGCCCGCGCTCGCCGACGACGGTGTCGTACCCCTGCGGGAGCGCCGCGATGAAGTCGTGCGCCTCCGCCAGCCGCGCCGCCCGCGCCACCTGCTCGTCGCCCGCGCCGAACGACCCGTAGGCGATGTTCTCGCGCACCGTGCCGTGGAAGAGGAAGACGTCCTGGCTCACCAGGCCGATGGAGCGGCGCAGGTCGCGCAGGCGGATCTCCCGCACGTCCACCCCGTCCATGGTGATGGTCCCCGCGCCGATCTCGTAGAGCCGCAGCAGCAGCTTGACCAGCGTGCTCTTCCCCGACCCCGTGGGCCCCACCACCGCCACCGTCTCCCCCGCCCCGATCCGCAGCGAGAAGTCGCGCAGCACGGGATCACGATTCCGGTAGGCGAAGGTGACGCCGCGCATCTCCACCTCGCCGCGCACCGTCTCCACCGGGAGCGCGCGGTCTCCGGGGTGCGCCTCGATGGGCGTGTCCAGCAGCGCCATCACCCGCGCCGTGGAGGCCATCGCCCGCTGGTACAGGTCCAGCGTCTCGCCCAGCCGGGTCAGCGGCCACAGGAGGCGCTGGGTGATGAAGACCAGGAACGAGTACGTCCCCACCGCCAGCTCCCCGTCCAGCACCATGAACCCGCCGAAGACCAGCGTCCCCGTGAACCCCACCAGCACCAGGATGCGGATCAGCGGGACGAACGCCGCGCTGTAGGCGATGGCGCGGCCGTTGGCGGCGCGGTAGGCCTGGCTCTCGGCGGCCACGCGCGCCTTCTCGTGCTCCTCCGCCGCGTACGCCTTGATGGTGGTGATCCCGCCCAGCGAGTTGGCCAGCCGCGCGCTCAGCTCCCCCACCCGCTCGCGCACCGCCCGGTAGCGGGGCTCCAGCCGCTTCTGGAAGACGATGGAGGCCCAGACCACGAACGGCGTGGGCAGCATCGCCATCCACGCCACCTCCGGCGCCGCCACGAAGAACGCCCCGCCGACGACCAGCACCGTCGTGACCACCTGGATGATCTCGTTGGCGCCGCGGTCCAGGAAGCGCTCCAGCTGGTTGACGTCGTCGCTCAGGATGGAGAGAAGCCCGCCGGTGCTGCGCTCCTCGAAGAACGCCAGGTCCAGGTCCTGGAGATGCGCGTACGCCGCCTGCCGCAGCTCGTGCTCCACCGTCTGCGAAAGGTTGCGCCAGAGGACGTCGTACAGGTACTGGAAGAGCGACTCCATCAGCCACACCACGAAGGTGATGGCCGCCAGCACCACCAGCTGCTGGCGCACGTCGGGAAAGCCGAAGCGGGCAATGACGGAGTCCTGCCGCCGCACCACCACGTCCACGGCCACGCCGATCAGCGCCTCGGGAGCCAGGTCGAACAGCTTGTTGAGCACCGAACAGGTGGCCGCCAGCCACGCCTGCCTGCGGTGCGGCCGCGCGTACCGCATCAGCCGCCGCAGCGGCCCCGGCGCCACCGCGGCGCTCGAAGTTGGATCAGTCACGAGACGAGTGTCTGGGCGATGTCGGTCGATGGGGAAACGGCGAAGCTAGCACTCTCGCGACGGCGCTGCACCCTCCGGGGAATCATCGATGCACAAAAAATATTGCCTATGATAGGCATGTCACCTATCATAGGCAATCCGCTGGCTCCATCGATGATTGCCCTCGACCTCTTGCGGCACCATGACGATCACCGGCCTGTGGGAGCAGTTCGGACTTCGCGGCACGCCGTTCTTCCAGGATGAGCTCCGTCCCAGCGATGAGGACGGCTACCCGATCACCCTTTTCGTCGGGCGGTCCGAGGAGCTCCGCCGGATCACGAGGCGCGTGGTGAGCGACCGGTCGTCGAGGACCATCGTCCAGGGGGAGGCGGGCTTCGGGAAGACGAGCTTCGTGAACCGCCTCAAGTCGGACCTGGGAGCGGCGGGGATCATCACGCACGAACATCCGATCCGCATCACCTCGGACACGACGCGCTCCACCTTCGTGGCCGACGTGCTGCGAACGCTGGTGCGCATCCGGCTTGCCGCCTTCCCCGAGGCGCAGGATCGGTTCTGGAAGCGCATCGTCCGGCTGCTGGAAGGCGAGGAGATGATCGGCGGCAGCCTCGCCGCGTTCGGCGTGGGGGCGGGAGTGACCCGTGGATACATCGCCCCGCAGGTGCCGGGCGATTCGCTCTTCGAGCACCTGGGAGAGGCGCTCCGGCGCATCTCCGCCGAGTTCGGGACGTCCGTCCTGCTGCACGTCAACAACCTGGAGAACCTCAGCCGCGAAGGCGCGCGGGACACCGCCTTCCTCCTCCGTGACCTCCGCGACTACCTGCTCCTTCCGGGCGCCCACTGGGTCTTCGTGGGCGCCACCGGCGTGGAGGACAGCGTGTTCCGCGTCCATCCCCAGGTCGGCGGCATCTTTCCGGAAGCCGAGACCCTCGCTCCGCTGGAGCCCGGTGAGATCGAGGAGCTGCTCGCCAGGCGGTACGAGCACCTCTCGCTCAAACCGCCGGCGCGGATGGTTCCCCCGGTCGATCCGGGCGAGGCCTCCCGGCTGTACTCGCTGTACCAGGGCGACCTGCGCAACTTCCTCCGCCTTTTGGGCGACGCGGCGGAGCGCGGGCTGGGCCTTCGCGGGCTGGAGCCGATGACCGCCGAGGAGATCCTGCGGCATGCCGCGCCAGGGTACGAGCGCAGCCTCCGGCGCCGCATCGGCGAGGGCGATTTCGCGCACCTGGCGAAGCTCCTGGCCGCCAGCGGAGGCGCCGTCCCCGAGTTCCGCGTGACCGACGTGTCGGGGATCCTGAAGCTGGCGCAGCCCTCCGCCAGCGCGCTGGTGGAGCGCCTGACCAGAGGCGTGGCGATCCGCCTGTCCCACTCGCGCGGCCGCAGCGTCTACTACCGTCCCACGGGCGAGGCGCTGGTCGTCTTCGGCAACGGGGCCGCGGCGTCGGCTCGCGGGCATACCCGCGTGCTGGCGCCGTGACGGGGCCATCATCGACGGGCGCCTGGACACTCCTATGATAGGAGGTTTGGCTATCATAGATGTTTTCGTAGGCGTATCGATGATCCGTGAACGGTCCCGCGGAAGCCGACGCCGCCACAATCTCCCACAGGCCGAAGGATCCACGCATAGCCGGCAGGGCGACGAACTCGGACTTTTTGCGCCCAAGCTTCGATCCTTGAGTCGCTTGGACACCCTGGGGATGACGTTTCCGCGTGTGGTTGGAATGCACGGCGTGTTGTGAATCCTCGTAGTGAAACCCGGGAGCGGATCCCGTTCGATCCCAGGCAAAACCAGAGGCCATGATCGCGGTGCGACCATGGCCTCGATCCCTCGATCCGCGAAGACGGGGATGCCTCGGAAGATCCGGCGAGGGTGCCCGGACGGGAACGGCCGGCCCGGCACGTCACTCCGTCACGATCCGTCCGCGGGCGGCGTCCGCAGCGGCTCCAGGTGCAGCTCCCGCACCCGCGACGCGCTGATGCTCAGCGATCGGACGTCGCCGCCCGGACTCCGGTGAACCCGCACCAGCGTGGTGGTGGTGCGGAAGACGTCGGGACCCACCGGCGTCGGGCGCAGTTCGACACCGATCCCGCCTCGAAGACGGTGTGCACCGTGTTCGGCGTGCCGTGCTCCAGCTCCGCCATCCCGTACGCGCGGGTGAGCAGAAGCTGGTCGTCCCGCATGGCGCCGACCGCGCAGCCGGGCGTGGTGCGCGTGGCCCACCCGGCGAACAGCGAGTCCACGCCGGCGTTGATGCCGGCGTCCGCCGCCGTGCCGGCCTGGGCGCCGGCGCGCGCCGCCAGCGGCGGGAACGCGAGAACGGCCGCGAGCGCCACCGTTCGGCTGGTGAGCGTGTGCATGATCGGGAAGGTCGAGTGAAGCGAGTGGGGAGGCGCGCCCGGACGTGCCCTCCGCCGGGGGACGATCCTGGGGAGCCGATGCGCCGCATGACGGGCGGAACACTGGATTCGCCCGCGGGGAGGGGCAACGGATCCGGGGCCGGTGCTCCGCATGGCGGGGCCACCCGCCGTTTCCGGAGGGGCCAACGGAGACGGCCGGCGACCGGCCGTCCGGGCGCCGGCTGCGCCCCACCGCGCGACTCGGTCGAGGAGCAGCCGGGCCGCGCGGCGAAACTCCATGCCCCGCTTTCGGGTACGCCGTTTGCCGCATGGACCGGAGCCGGCCGGGCCGGTCCCTACGTTACCGCAGTCCCCGCAAGCACATGAACCCGATTCGCAGCACCTTCCCGCGCGCGGCCGTGCTCGCGCTCGCCGCGCTGGGCACGTTCTCGGCCGTCCCGCACGACGTGGACGCCCAGGCGCGCCGCCGCGGCGAGGAGCCGCCGGCGGAGCGCCCCACGGCCCGGCGCGCCTCCGACACCCGCGCGCCCGCCGCGCAGGGGCTGCGGGTGCGCTCCGAGGCGCTGGCGCGGGGCGGGTACGCCGTGGTGGTGGACCTGGACGCCAACCGCCTCTACTTCGCGAAGGGGCGGCGGGTGCTGTGGTCGGCCCCGGTGGGGACAGGGACGGGGCTGCGGCTGGAGAACGCCCGGGGCGAGTGGGACTTCGACACCCCGGACGGCACCTTCCACGTCACCTACAAGGCCCGCGAGCCCGACTGGATCGCCCCCGACTGGTACTTCATCGAGAACAAGCTCCCCGTCCCCGGCCGCACCTCCGACGCGCGGCGCTTTCCGCGCGGGCTGGGGGCCGCGGCGGTGTACATCGGCCAGGGGCTGGCCATCCACGGCACCGACAAGCCGGAGCTGCTGGGGCGGCGCGTGAGCCATGGGTGCATCCGCCTCTCCAACGCGGACGCGCTGCGGCTCTTCCACAACGTGCAGGTGGGGACGGAAGTGGTGGTCGTGGGCGGCGAGAACGTCCAGCCCGACGACGCCCCGCCGCCGCCGCGCACCTCCTCGTCGGGGGGGACGGTGAACTCGCGCGGGCAGCGCGTGCCGCCGCGCGACCCGTTCGTGGTGGAGCTGGAGGAGCGGGAGACGGTGGACCTGCTGGTGCGGCTGGACGAGGAGCTGGCCGACGCGGCCGTGACCGAGAACCGCTCCGACTGGCCGCGCGTCGCCAGCGTCCTCCTCTTCCGGGGGATCGCGGACGGGGACGACCGCGCCCTCGCCGGCCTCCTCACCCGCGTGCACGACCTGGGGAGCGGGAGCCTGCGGCAGGAGTACGCCACCTTCGTCTCGGACGCGTTCACCCAGGCGCCGCCGCGCACGCTGGAGGTGATCGGCCGGCTGGACCGCGCGGACCGCGCCCTGGTGGCCCGCGCCATCGTGGACGCCGCCCTCGGCCTCTACCCGCGCCAGGCGGGGGACGACGCCAGCACGCCCTGGCCCACGAAGCGGGCGCCGCGCGAGGTGCTGGAGCGCTCCGGCCAGCGCGCCTGGGACGCCCTCCGCGCCGCCGAGCAGGCCTGGCGCGCCGAGCACGGCGTCGGCGCCACCGCTCCCCGCTCCCGGTCGGACCTGTAGCGGCGGCGGCGGATCGATCGGGTGAACGGCGAAGCCCCGGTGGACTCGAGAGTCCGCCGGGGCTTCGTGCTTCCATCCGATCCACCGGGCGCGACGCGCCGGGATCACTCCTCCGGCTCGGTCTCGGACGGGTTGCCGCGCAGCGCGCCGATCCAGGGCGGCGGCTCGGTGCGCTGGTCCCGGTGCGCGGCCTCGATCAGCGCCAGGATCCGCTCGCGGGCGACCGCGTGGCGCCGACCGGTGAGCCCCTGCAGGAGCAGGTCCAGCCCCGCGCCCGCCGTCTCGGGCGACAGCGAGGCGAAGCTCCCGGCCTGCGCCATGTACCACTCGTGCAGCCGCTGGCGCGTGCTGTCACGGGGAACGGAGCCGTTCAGGAACTTGCGCAGCGCCGACGGCCACGCGTCCATGGCGCGCGCCGTCTCGCGCAGCGACGTGCGCAGGACGGCCTGCCGCACCACTTCGCGCAGCACGTCATCGGGCAGGCGCGAGCCCGGCGGGGCCATCAGGCGCCCTCCCTCGGGGGCAGGCCCCGGCGTACTCTACGTACTCTTTCGTTGGATGTACACTGGGAAGCTTAGGGTGTAACGCGACAGACAGCAAGTGTCCGTTTTCCAGATCCCTTCCGGTCTCTCCAAGGACTGCACCCGGCGGCGGATTGAGAGCGGCCGCGCGCACCGGCCGCCGCTCCTCTCCCCCCAGGGAACGAACCCTGGATCCCATCATTGTCAGCCTCGCCAAACACCCCCGCAATACGCGGGAAATGGCCTGTAAGTAAGCAGATTTTCAAAGTGGACGTGCAAACACGAAAATTGCGTTTCGCGCCTGCCCTTGTAATCCCAGCGCTCTGCCCATAAGGTACACGGTGTAGACAAACCGTTCCCTTACAAATATTGACACTCGGCATCATGCCCGGGTGCAGCCGGAGGGTCGCGTGCATCGCCCGCGCCGGCGAGTAAGCGTCGATGCGCTGCGCGAGGCCACCCGCAGCGCCGTCGAGAGAGCGTCCCTTCGCAAGGTGGCGCGGGACATCGGGATCAGTCCGCCCGGGCTGGCGCTGTTCCTGGACGGTTCCGTACCGCGCGAGAACACGCTCCACAAGATCCGCGAGTGGTACTTCAGCGAGGCCGCCACGCACACCGAGCTCTCCGAGGAGACGGCGCGCGCGGTGCTGCAGATGCTGCTGGAGCCGCTTCCGGAGGAGCGCCGCCGCAAGGTGTTCCGCAAGGTGGTCTCCGTGATGATGGAGGCCCACCTCCGCCAGGGCACCGTGCCTCCCCGGTGGCTCCGCGCGCTCGACGCCCCCGACGACGGCCCCGAGAAGCCGGACAACGGCAGCGGCTGAGCGCGGCGCCCGTCCGTGCCCTTCACCCGCCCGGAACGCGCGGCGGGCCGGGAGATCCCCTCTCCCGGCCCGCCTCGTGGTGCTGCCCGATTCCGCCGCGCCTACATCCGCGGGTACTGCTCGCGGTCCAGCGTGTCGGGGTCGCGGCTCCCGGGGCGCGCCTCGGGGGCGTCGGTCTCGTCCACCTTCCCCTCGCGCTTCAGGTCCAGCCGCTGCTGGTGCGACATCCCGTTCTGCGCCTCGTTGTGCTGGTGGCTGGCGCCCGTGCTGGCCCCCACCTCGCTGGCGCTCTTCCCGTGGCGCTTCGCCTCGCGCGCCGCGGCCTGCTTCTGCTCCTCGCTCCCTTCCATGTTCTTCCCGCCCATCGGTCCTCCTCCTGGTTGCGGAAGTTGGGGAGCGGAGGGACCGGCAAGCATCGTACCGCGATCGAGCTAAGTGCTTGATCCCCATCGCTTAGCGATCGATCGAGCGCACGGCGCCCCAACGGCTCGACGAGGCGCTTTCGTCCGGGCGGGTGGATCCCCATCTTCCCGCTGCGATCCGCATCTCCCCATTCCCTCGACGACCCGACGATGAGCGACGACCTCTCCCTGCGCCCGGCCTCGGCGGCGGACGCGGACGCGCTGGCTCCGCTGATGACGGAGCTCGGCTACCCGACGGAGCCGGCGGCCATGCGCGCGCGGCTGGAGCGGATCGACGCGCACCCGGACTACCACACGATGATCGCCGAGCGCGGGGGAGTGCCGGTGGGGATGGTGGGGATGCTGATGGGGATCGGCTGGAACGACGATCCGCCGTGGGCGCGGGTGATGTCGCTCGTCGTCGCGGAGGGCGAGCGGGGGCGCGGGACGGGCGCGGCGCTGATGCGCGCGGCCGAGGGATGGGCGCGCGAGAACGGCGCCGCCTCGCTGCACCTGACCACGGCCAGGTATCGCGAAGGGGCGCACCGGTTCTACGAGCGGATCGGCTACGAGGCCACCGGGCTGCGCTACATCCGGCGGCTGGGCTGAGCCGTCAGCGCGTGGCGGCCAGGAAGGCCAGCCCGCCGCCCACCAGCAGGATCAGCCCCAGGCTGCGCGCCATGGCGGCGCCGGCTTCGGGGCCGCGCGGGCCGTAGCGGCCGACGCGCTCGTCGCCCAGCACCATGGCGAAGCCTACGAGGATGACGATTCCGGCGATCGTGTTCACTGGGAGGGGCTCCTGCGTGGTGGGTCCCGCGATGAAGAACGAAGGTGCGCCGGCGGGCCCCCGCCCGTCACATCGTCCCCTGCCCGCCGGCGCAAGGCTATGGTACGCGGTCGCCCCCTTCGGGGCAAGGTGTACGTGGGGCACGATCCCGTAACCGATGCGTCTCGCCGCGCCGTGAGCGTGATCGGGATCGGTCCGGCAAACGGATCCGCCCCCTCCCGCCGGCTGGCGGAAGGGGGCGGATTGATCGTCCCGGCCGATGGGTCTACTGCTCGCGCGGGCGGGCGCGGCGCTCGATCCGCTCCTCGGTGCGGAAGCGGCGGACGGCGGGGGCTTCCCAGCGCACGTCCAGCTCGCGGCGGCGCCCCTCGCGGAGCACGGTCAGCCGCACCGTGCGCGCCTCGGCGCCCGAGAACGCCTCGCGCAGGTCGCCCACGTCCTCCACGTCGCGGCCGCCGGCCTGGACCACCACGTCGCCCGCCTCCAGCCCGCCGCGCGCCGCGGGCGACTCCGGCGCCACCTGCAGCACCAGCAGCCCCTCGTCGGTGCGGAAGTAGCGGCCCAGCCCCGCGTTCATCTCCGCGAACTCGGCGCCGGCGATGGAGCGCGGGCCGAACTCGAAGAGGAAGGGCTCCACGAGCCCCTCGAAGCGGAGCCCGTCCAGCTCCAGCCGGCGAAGCTCGCGCGGGACCACGTGCAGCAGCGAGTCGCGGAGGCGGGAGATCACCGTGTCCACGCGGATCACCATGCTGTCGCGGCCGCCGTGGCGGTACAGGCCCACCCGGAGCGAGTCCACCCGCTGGAGGAGGCTGTCCATGTGCATCTCCAGCGTGTCCATCCGGATCACGATCCGCCGGTCGCCCGGCCGGCTGGGGTCGACGACCTCCCCAGGCCCGCCGGGGCCGTAGAAGCGGATGCTCCCGCTCCCCGCCGCCATGTCGTCGGGGCGCTTGCCGGCGACCACCGTCTTCTCCTCCTCGCGGCCGTCGCGGCGGACGCGCAGGCGCACCGACTCGCCCTCGTCCAGCGACTCGCGCAGCTCGTCGACGGCCTCCTTGGTGGCCGGCTCGCCGTTGATGCGGAGGATCACGTCGCCGCGGCCGATGCCGGTGCGCTCCGCGGGGGAGCCGCGGCGCACCTCGCTCACGCGCGCCTCGCGGGGCGAGTCCTCGTCCCAGGCGAACGCGATCCCCATGTAGCCGCTCCCCAGGGTCTCATGGATGATCTCGTAGCGCTCCCCGCTCTCCGTGTCCACCCGCGGCACCCGGACCTCCACCTGGGCGGCGGCCGCGGCGGGGACCGTCCCCGCCAGGAGCGCCGCGCCCAGCATCCATCCACGCATCTTCATCAGTCCAGCTCCTAGAACCAGTTCTTCTGCTGATCGGTGGCGAGCCGCCGGCGCAGCGCGTCGCGCTGGCGCAGGGCCGCCATGTGGTATCCGTTGATCACCGCGTCGTCCGGCGCGCGCTCCAGCGCCGCCGAGGTGGCGCCCACCAGCCGCTCCAGCGCGGCCAGCCGCGCCCGGGGGTCCTCCGTCTCGTCCGCCGCGCGGGCGTACCGCTGGAGCGCCGCCAGGTACGCCACCTCGGCCTGGAGGAGCTCCGCCTCGGCCACGCTCACCACGGCCTCGCCCTCCGCGGGGGCGGCGCCGCGAAAGGCCTCCACCGGCGCGGCCGGCTCGTACGTCCGCACCCGGCGCGGCGTCCGCGGAAGCTCCGCCGCGCCACCGGTCGAGGCCAGCCGCGCCCCGGGCACCGCCCGCGGAGCGGGGGCGTCGTAGATCAGCGTCTCCTCGCCCGGAAGCGGCGCCGCCGCCCGCGAGCCGGCCGCGGGAACGATTCCCCGCGTGCGCTCCAGCCGGCCGGCGTAGACCGGGTTCATCCGCGCCGGCCCGTCCTCCGCCACGCCCGGCCCGGCGGGCGAGGGGCGTCCCAGGACGGCCCAGCTCACCGATCCGCCCAGGAGGAAGAGGGCCGCCGCGGCCGCCGCCCGGAGGGCCGGCCGGCGCGCGTACCACGGCTTCGCCATCCTCGGCGCCAGGGAGATGACTCCCGCCGCCGGCGCCGCCTCGCGGACCGGCGCGGGCCGGTCGCGCACCAGCCCCTCGGCCCGGAGCGCCGTCTCCAGCGCGGCCCAGGCGCCGGCGGGGGGCGCCATCTCGCCCAGGTCGGCCAGGGCGCCGGCCATCTCGCGCATCTCCTCCAGCTCGCGCCGGCAGGCAAGGCAGTCGCGCAGGTGCGCGGCCTCGGCCGGTGCGGGCGGTTCGTCCACCAGGCGCGCCAGCGCCTCGTCGGTCAGGTGCCGCATGTTTCCACCTCCGCGTCTTCGGGCGCCGGGCTCAGCATCCTGCGCATCTTCGCCCGTGCCTTGAACAGCTGGCTCTTGCAGGTGCCGGGGTTGACGCCCAGCATCTCCCCGATCTCCTCGTGCGTGTAGCCTTCCACGTCGTGCAGCACCATCACCCGGCGCATCCCCTCGGGGAGCTTTTCCAGCGCCCGCTCCAGGTTTCGCCGGAGGAGCGGGTCGCTGGGCTGGGAGCGCGCCGCGTAGCTGTCGTCCATCACCGTCTCCCGTCCCGCCTTGCGATCCCGCGAGCGGCGCCCGTGCAGGGCGCTGTTGACGGCGATGCGGTGCAGCCAGGTGGAGAACTGCGAGTCGCCGCGGAAGGTGGGGAGGGCGCGGATGGCCCGCACCCACGCCTCCTGCGCCCAGTCCTCGGCCAGGGCGTCCTCGCCCGCCAGGCGGCGGACGACCGCGAAGACGCGTCGCGAGTGCCGCTCGTAGAGCGACCTCACGGCTGCTGCATCTCCGTCTCTGGCCAGGGTGACGAGCTCGTGATCGTCCATCATTCCGTTCGCGGGTCCGGCGCATCTGATGCCGGCCCTCCGGAGAGGGTTGCCCGCGTCGTTCGGGGGAGGATTCAGGGATGCTGCGGAGGGTGCGATCTATGGCTGAGCGAACAATATAGCGCACGCGGGGCGATCGCGGGGGTATTCGTGAATCCGCGGGATCGAGGGGATCGGGGGATGGGGATCAGGGGATCTCGATTCGGGGGACGATCGAGGGATGACGAGCAGGGGATCTCGATCGGGGGATGGAAGGTCGTCCCAACGATTCGAAGGGGTGGGTGGTAGAACGTCCGGCTGAAGCGGGCGAATGAATTCGCGGCGTAAGCGTTCAGGGGGCAAAAAAAGAATTGTAGACTTTGTTCACTAGTGCCACTACATATTGTGGCTCATGAGCATAGTCGAGCAACTCGAAGCCAGCGGAGAAGT
>Ga0247770_1000187_pt1 | contig 57774 bp, 69 predicted proteins | sample UWRJL136409B6_FD_179943 | JGI IMG/M metagenome (GOLD analysis project Ga0247770, IMG submission 179943) | Plant litter microbial communities from Arlington Agricultural Research Station in Wisconsin, United States - UWRJ-L136-409B-6 | ecosystem: Environmental > Terrestrial > Plant litter >...
TTCTTCTCGCCAACCAACCAACCAACCAACCCCCCCTTTTCTCGGCGGGCCACACCATTCAACCCCTGACCCAGCAATATTGAAGCCACCCCGCAACCCCAAGATCACAACCACGCCCATCCCGGCACCACCCCCACCACCCCATTCTCTCACCAACTCACCACCAACCACCCAACCTACCTACTCAAAATGGCCCGAAAACTGAAGCTCCCCACTCTCTACTCCCCCTACGGCCCTCGCCAACGCCACTCCGGCCGCCTGGTCGTCCTCTGGATGGTATGCTTCGTGCTCATCGTCGCTGCGACATGGTACCTCAGTACGGCGCACCACGACGCCACGGCCGAATATGCGCATCAGATCGTGGGCGTGAAGCCTGGGTTGAAGCAGGTGGTGAAGTCCGGGGCTGAGGCAGCTAGGGCTGAGTCTGAGGTTGGGGGCGAGGTGGATGAATAAGAGTGCATGTGTTTTCTGTACCCTTCCGGGTCTGTGTTATGTTTGGGTTGTGTCGGGGTAAGGTGATGGGTATGTACCTATGCGGCTGGGGTTTGCCTTGTTGTGGTTATTCGGGGAGGGGGAGGACAGTGTGACTGATGGGAGATGATGAGGTTGCAAGGCGCATAGATGATACCATGGCGACCGAATGCGACAGGCTGTAAGCAAGCAGGAAGACGGGACTGCTGCCGCAGTGTAGTAACTGAATTGTATGGCCATGCGTGAGATCAGTCTGGGGCGGTAGTGGGGAGTAGTAATGCCTATCTCCAGTTACAAACAAAATTGCATCTGAATGAGATTTAACCCGCCAGGTACTTGATCAAGTCATAACAAGATTAAATCTTAAGGCATATTAAACCCGATATATAGGGACTGGTTCAAGTCACAAACAAAATCCTATCTGAATGAGATTTAATCCAACAGATACTTGTTCAAGTCACGAACAAAACTTGCATCTCGATGCATATCCAACCCGAATGATACCTGTTCAACTTGCAAACGAAACTCCATCTGAGAGCATATTTGACCCGATATTCGTCTTGACAATAAAACAAAGTTCACAATGAGATACTAGTACTCAACCATTCAGGTTTCCAACTCTTACCATATCGAATGTATTTGAAACGCAAAACCAAACACATCTCACCAGCAACACAACATCGCAGCTGCATTATAACCGCTTATGTCCATTCTTATCTCAATGTCAATGTGAGCCTGAGCTCCTAAGCCTAGCAGGGCATTAACCTCCTACCCCCCATCTGCCCATCTGGAGGCACCATCACAATCTCTACGGATACATTTCTCCTCTAGACATACTCGCTACTTCATCCAAACCCACTCCACACCAACCATCATCACTCGAGTCTTTATTCCAACGCTCGCCCCAAACTTCCCAAAAAGACAACATGCCCGGCCCCATCGCACTTATATTCTATTGTCCGGGTCGTCTAGTCTCTATTCACTTCAGTCCGAACCCCTCGCTCTCAAACACAGCCGTCCATAGCATATCCTGTAGCCTGTCCCTGGTCGGATACCGCCACAGCGATATGGTATTAAAGCACGTCCTCGCCGTCGGATACCTCCCCCCATCCTCACCAAGGCACGATATCTTGATCTTCAGCGACGTCGCACCCATGGCCGGTATGCGGTCGCTACCCGTGATGAATGAAAGCAGCTTTCGCTGGTCCGCAGGCGACGCACGCTCAATCGACTCCCAGAACCAGTTAATGATCGGTTCCCTCTCAGCCGGGTTGGGCGTGCCCCAGTTGTCGTACTCCGCTACGGCTTGTAGTGAGCTAATGTCGAGCGCTTCATCCGAGCCGCGGACCAAGAGCTCAATCTCCTCGGGGCGAAAGAGCGATAGTGCATTACCGCCGCAAACAGTGAAGAAACCCCGCTTGAACGGCTCGAACTGGCGCGTAACAGCTGCATCGAGAAGGTAGCGGACGTATAGATCGACATATTCCTTGCGGTTTGCATTCGTCACCGCTCGGTTCTCCCCTCCGGGACAGAGCGTCACTTTTTCTACGACGCCATATCGCTCGGTGTCTATGACAAAGTCGAGGCAGAATGTGGTTTCTACATCTCCATCGTAATCGAGTAGTTGTCGAAGACCCTGCGCCAGCCTTGGTCGGTACTCAGCCAGGTCCTCAAGGGTGTAAGTCATCAGTTGCCGTGGCTGTGATATCGGTGCGGCAAGGGAAGGCGCGGCCATTAATAACTTGCGGAACGCAAAAGGGGGCAGGGCCACATCGAGAATGGTAGAGTTGTGGATGGCCAGTCCGAACACTACTCCAACTAAAAAGAACTGTTCCGATGGCTCTAGCGAACTGGGGTTAAAATAGCAATGCTGCGAATCCTCGTCGTAGACAAACATCCCTGAACAGGTTAGCTGTTGCAAACCACACTGTCGTAACAGGAGTATCGTACCATGGTCAGGATTAAATACTTCCCTGACGAGAAGTAGAAACCATTCCTTTCGGAGGCCGCCAGCATCAACGCCTTCCTCCCCTGTAAAGACAATCTTCAGGCCCTTCTTGATGTCTTCGGCGCCGCCACCGATAACCTCACTGACTGCCTTTAGACTGTCATCGACCAGACAATCCCGGCGGACGTTCAGAACAAGGTGCGTCTGGATAATCCGATGCGACATAAGGCTGTCAAAGAAAGCGTCTCGCGCCCGGTTTTCCATCTGCCGCCTCGCATCATATTCCAGAATTTGAATCTTGGCCCCGACACTGAGCAGGAATGGGTACTGGCAAAACGAAAACTTTCCATTCTTCCGCTCCCAGGCCTCAAAATCAGCCAATAAGTCAGAATCGTCCAGCAAGGTGGTGTAGAAATCGCTAGTAGCGACGATCTGGCCCCTGACGTGAACTCGCTCCCTGTTGTTTGAACTGCCAGAATCCAGGTGGCCGACCTGATTGCGCCGCGCATGTCCCATATTGTTCGCCGCGAACAAGAAGCCTAAAACCTGAGCCGCAGCCTTGATCTGCCAGTCATCTTGATATATGATTCGCTTTGGCTTCTCTTTCTGCTTTTTACCAGAGCCCGGCGTCTGCCCCAGAGCGGCATGGAGCGAAGCTGGTGAACGGCCTGCTCCCATGCTTGGGATTAACCCATCAGTGACGTCAATCTTCACTTCGTGTTTCTTCTCGTTCTGCCGTATAAGGCGGTATGCGAGGAACCCCGAGACAAGATCCTTGAGCTGTATAAACAGCGGTTCGGGGTACCTGGCAAGCCAGTGGACGAGATGGGTGTGGCATTCGGGAGAAGTGTTAGATAAGAGGCCGGCGATACGCTTAATGATTCCAGAATGACGCCCAGCGACCGGCCCCGTCCCCCGAGGAGCTGAAATGCCGTGCTGAGACGATGGCCTTTTTGGGTGGTCGAACTCACCTGCGAACGGCTTGTGTGATGCGTGCAAGAGGGGGTTCGCCGATATAATTAAAAGAAATCGCAGTTCATGAGGTCCGGAGAGAGGCCGTCCGGGGCGCTTCATAATCGCTTCGCAAGCCTTCAGCAGTGTTCTCTGCGCATGTTCCTGCCCGAGAAGAATCTGGACTTCAATTTCCCCCAAAGCTGCAGGAGACACAGCAAGAGTCGGGTCCTCTTCCACCAAATCGCTGTATACGTCTGGCCACGAACGCGCCGCTTCCACGACAGTCTTATACCAGTCCTCTACCTCCTGCCAATCAATGCGGGGGTTCCGGGCGCTCACCGTCGATGGACCATTTTCACTCCTACTAGAAGCAGTTCTACCGGGAACGGTGTCCTCCTGACCACCGGTCCACCAGGAACCGTTCTCTGCAAAGTTGCCAAGTAGGAGAAGCTTTGGATCTAGGTCAACGATAGGGTAATCGTTATGTTGCGGCTCTTTTCGAGGCTCGGGACGACGTCGCTGCCCACCATCCCTGCTAGGGTTCACGCGGTGGCTTGAGTGGTGAGTAGAAAACGAAGAGTTCAAACAGTCGAATGAAGAAAAACAGTCAACTACATAGTCCTCCAGCCGCCTGAATATTCGTTTACCGTCAGACCCAGGGCTCGGTGGATCTGGGCTTTGGCCAGGGCGCGACTCGCGGTTGGTTGCGTCCGGGGGCATTGGTCGTTCTTCGGGGTATGACGTTGAGTATGATCTTGACGTGTGGCTTGTTGGAGGGCGAAAGTGGTTGCCATTGTGGGTGGGCTCAGTTAGACTACGGTTTGGTGGCGACGATCCGAAAACCTCGGTCAGTTTCGGCCGTATGGCCAGAGATCCTCTCGCTGAGAGATGCCCATTCCTGCCGCCGCTTGGCGACCGATCCGACCATTTCCCCAGCGGCCACTGGGGGTCCGCTGACAGCCTCCTCCCTCTGCCGCCCAATGCTGAGACCAAAAAGGAGCGTAGGCCTTGCGAAACCAACGATTTCGTATGTTCGACAGAAATGGGGCGATCTCCAGCACGACACCCGCGGGACGGCTCCGCCGGGGATGTCGTCCTTCCGCCATTCGAACGAAATCGTTCTTCCGGCGCGGAGACCGGCCCCTGGGAACCGTCTCGTCTTGACTGGCGCTCGGGGGGTTGCAGGTTGTTTATCGTGAGACAGATGGTGCATTTGAATAGTTGTAGCTCCCTAGGCCATCGAACCAACGACCCGCAGGTAATGCACTTCCCTGTACTGAAGTCCCGACTCCCCGTCGTCGAAGACCCGTGTTTGTGACCCCGCGTCTGAGGCTTGTTCAGCTTTGGCATGGCCCCGGCTTCGTCGGCCGACTCCGAGTCCGATCGCTCGGCGACCATCTGGGCACTTTTCTTCTTCTTGCTCGAGAACAGCGATGGGAACGGGTGGCTCATGGAGCGCGAGTGGGCCGGGCGTTGCGGTCGGCGTGGGTGCAGCCTGTCTTCCTCGGACGAACTCGAGCCGACCTGGATCATATCCAAAACCTCCAACTCTTCAATTCGAGAGACGCCCGTGTATCTGCCTATCGTGCTAGCTTGAGAACGCCGACCACTTGGCTGGGGCTGGTTCGTGGAAACATCGGATGCCAGTGGACGGTGGGAGTCCACTCTGCCGGTCCAGGGTGCCATGTTGAGCGGTTGAGTGGGAACAAGTCATTGAGCGGTTGTGACAGTTGCGCCTTCATCTGCGCGTCCGCTGCCTGTATCTTTTTGTAAAAAGTTCCAGTGCCCAAGGAATCAGCGACTCAGGGTGCTTCGGTTCGGATTGGCTGCTTCCAGATCGTTCCTGCCAAAGCTTCGATATAACGTTGTGATGTTGCTCGATCGAGGCCCTGGCTAGGCATCGGGTCGGGTCTGGAGTCGGACAGACAAGGAGCGACGTCGTTGAAACACACTTAAGAGGCTCGGGTATTGGCCCGCTGCATTTCGCGCCTCGCGCCGAATGCGTGCGCCGTCAGGAAGCAAAAGACGGTGGGCTTCGGACAAAGTAAGCCACAGACGACAGCGGCGCCATCCGTCATCCGTTGATCAATTTGGCCGGCAACGAACAGACAAAACTTCGTAACAAAAGACGATCTGCGAGATTGGCGAACAGGCGAGGGAGGCAACCAACATTTGCTTCAACAGTCGAAAACACGAGAGTCACGGGTTGGAGGTTCGTTGGAGACGGCCGAAACAAGAGTCGCCCCGTATCGGTCTTGGGCTAGGCGATTTTCAGGGTGTAAACGACCAACTGAAGGCGTGTTAGACCTTGGTTTCTTGTGCAATACGAGGTTCTGGTAGGCTGGAAACATCGCGGTGGACGAATGACGGAGTCTGAGCGGTGTTCCGGGACGCTGATCTGATCCCTGTACGTGAGTGTGTTGGGGATCCTGCAGCGACTGGGGTCCCCACCATTCTACCCCGCAACGCCCGCTAAGGTTGCCATTTTGGCACGCCTGCAGCGGTCGTCAATGTCTGTGACGCAGACTTCTGGCGTGAAGCCACCTTCCAGGAGGTCGTACTGACTGAGATGGCTTCGTGTTGATGTTTGATGTACTCGGAATCAACCTTCCCAACAAGCATTTTCTTGGAGATCTGCAAGGTCTAGGCGTTGATGATGTTTTGAAGACATTGCAAGCCGGGAAAGAACATCCCATGGGTACCGTTCAGGGTTTCCAGATCAGATCGAGCTGCCTGGAAGCTTGGCACCCGATTTCCTGGCTCTTTCAGTTCCTAGGGTGGTACGGAGAGAAGCATGGTCCTCGCAGGTATTTATGACACTTATGTTCCGTTCAAAGAGTAAAGCTCGCAAATAACGGCTCTCGCACATCAGGGGACGGGGCTCGGGCGGTTTCACGCGCAGTGGTCATCAAGGCTGCGCTGCTGCCTTGGCCGAATAAAACACCAACACCTCACTCATCCGCGGCGCGTTCAGTCGGTATCCCCAAGCACAGCTTCAGCTAGAAAGCGACTTGTGTCGCATTCAAGCTACATAATGCAGGGGCATAGCAAACTTCCCGGGATTTCTCAGCTGCTTCCACAACCGAAAGCACCAGAGCGAGTAGAGCAGTTTTACTATGCCTTCAAGGACGGTAGTTGGGTGCCGGCTCAGGCTGAGCCGTCCGAGGCGACATCGCCGGTGTCGTTTTCGGTGATGTCCTGGAACATCGATTTCCAGCGACCGCTTGAAAATGAGCGGATGAGGGCGGCGCTGGATCATCTAGGCAGCTCGAGCCTGCGAGGCGGGAGATCTGCCATCATCTTGTTCAATGAAATGGTTGCATCAGACCTCCAGCTCATCCAAGAAACACCGTGGATCCAGCAAGGCTACTACATCACCGACCTAACGGGCGAAGGCTGGATTCATCGCTATGGTAAGACCTAGGAGACCAATGGTAGCCTATAAAGTTGACATCCGCCTCAGGAACATGCATGCTCATCCCCAATACAATGCCAATTAAGGCTGTCTTCCGGGTTGCTTATCCCAATTCAAGTATGGGCCGGGACGTGCTCTTCGTCGACATTGTCTTACCTCAAGACAAGACCCTTCGCGTCGGAACCACTCATCTGGAGTCACTCCGCGCGAGCCCGCCCCTTCGTCCGGCTCAACTCACGACGGCGGCGGATTTGATGAAGGACACGGATGTTGCCATCGTCGGGGGCGACCTCAACGCAATCGAAGACTTCGACAAAACGTTGCATCTTGAAAACGACCTCAAGGACGCATATCTTGAGAACGGAGGTGCAGAAGGCGACGAAGAGGGCGCAACTTGGGGCCAGATGGTGACGAAGATGGAACGAGCACGGTTTGGGCTCGGGAGGCTTGACAAGATCCTCTTCTGCGGCGACGGCCTAGTTCTAGAAGGCTTCCAGACGTTTGGGATGGACGCCGTACTTGAGGGTGAAGCCGGTGAGAGGCTCGTCAACGAATATTTTGGCGGCCTTGAGAAGGCTTGGGTGACGGATCATCTGGGTATCATGGCCAACTTCCGTGTTGCGCTTGCCGATGCCGATGCGAGAACGGCTGAGTGACTTTGACGGCAAACTTTGACAGACAGCTTTAATTTGATACAAACGCTTCAGCACTATGACCTAATCTTTGTCAACACGTGCATGAAGATAGATGCCGCAATTGGATGCCGCATTTCTAGTGCCTCATCAGCTGCTGCTGCAAACCCAACAAGGAGCCCCGCTGGAGACAAGCTTTTCTTCAACTACAGATTTAAGATGCCAATAGATGGCGAGATAGGCTATTAGGTTTGCGTGTACCACTCGACTGTAAGGTACAAGGTTGTTTGCAACAGCGGTTGAGTGGCCCTAAACCTACCCATCGAAGCAGTGTTACTTCAAATTCACAGCCATGACAACCTCACTCTCCGAACCAGCGGTGACCTCGCTCCCGGTCAGGCTCATCACTTACAACATCCGATTTGCAATCAAGCACCCAGTCCCCGGCGAAGAAAAATGGGCTGTTCGACATCCAAAACTGGCGGCTCAGCTCCGATTCATCACAGCCGGCAACCCATCAACGTTCATCTGTCTGCAGGAAGTCACCTTCCCGCAGCTTCAAGATATCCAGGCCTCACTGGGGCCGTCTTGGAGCCATATCGGCCGGGGTCGCGCGGATGGTGAGAATGGCGGGTACGTCTGCTCACCGTTATTGTCCCTGTTATTTGGGTTTCCAAGGTAACTTAACTTTTTACATCTAGAGAGTTTTCGCCGGTCTTCTTCCGGACAAACCATTGGGTTTGCGAGCGCAATGACACGTTCTGGCTGAGCGAAACCCCCGAAAAGCCTTCGCGAGGATGGGATGCCGATCTGCCAAGGGTTGTCACGATGGGCGCGTTTCGTCACAGCGGAACGGGGACATCGCTCGTTGTCATGAGCACCCATCTCGACTACCGGGGGAAGATCGCGAGGGAAAAGAGTGCCCCTCTCTTGATCGGACTTGCCCAAAAATGGGCTCACCACGGCCCAGTGTTCCTGGGCGGTGATTTCAACAGCACACCGACTAGCACGGTGTACAAGACGCTAGTTTCTGGAATGAAGGATATATCCGACCTCGTCCCAGAGGCCTCGCGATATGGAAACCAGGAGATAACGTATACTAGCTTTGGAGAGGCGGGCGAGCGGCCCGGGAGACTGGATTATCTCTTCGTATTGGACCAAGAGGGGCTCCAGTTCCTGACATACGCGATCCTGTCCAACAGGTTTGATGATGGCGTTTTCCTCTCTGACCACAGACCCGTGGTTGCGGACGTCAAGGTCCCAGTCTAGGACCCAGCCAAGCCCGGCGACGGGCTCTGAAAGAGCCACGGTATTCTGTCAGATCTCGTGCATCAAACAGCGAGCTTTTGAATGGATGGTCGGTTTTGTTTCCGGGATACGTGTTGCGGCAGAAACCTTAGCAGCTGGGGTCAGGCAACTGACGATTTCCCTTTCCTGCAGAGTTGCGGTTCTGCATTGGCCTGGGAAGAGAACAGGGCGGGAATCTGTTCCACGGACAGGGACCATAGCTGGCGGAACATTGTATTGATATACCTATGAATCATGGACACGAAGTCAAGTTATTCTCCACTTTGACTGTGGGCATTGGGACCTCCGCCGTCGCCCGGCCGGTCCATTGTCTCCGCCTCTACCGGCAGCATCGGCACTGGACGCAGGATAAGCGTGTAAGGGGTGGACATCGAGCTCAGAAGGGCGGTGAGAAGTGGTGGTGGGTGGGCGACCGTCACACCATCAACTCTACCGGCCGCTGCGTGGCAAGCAGACTTCCTCACCTGCAGCACCTGGCCAGCTCTTGCAATGCGCCCCCGGGGCGGCCCCGAGTCCGGTAGGGCCGGCGACCTATTCGGCGACTCCTCCGGCGGTGACGGCCACGCTGTCCACACAACCGCTCGCCGGCGCGCGTTCGGTCGGGAAGCCGAGCCCCTGCGGCGTGGGCCTGTCCTGTCCGCTGCAGCCGGGATTCGAGAAGAAAACACGTCACGGACATGCAGCCGCAGGTGGCCGAAGAGAGTCACGGGATCGATGCAAGGGCTTGCGTCAGAGAGTGGGTTTGCGCAAGCCAGCCTCGAGCCCTCGACCAGTCGATCTTGGACGACCGAAGGAGTCTTGTGCATGGTCCGTGCGGACATCAACCATGCGTTGGATGCACGCGCTAGTTGGGCCTTCCCATCGTCGCCGTCAACCAAGTCCTACCATTCAATATGCGCTTCCCCGCGATGCTCGTCTTGACTCACCCCAGCTCGGTCATTTCCGGGGATTTGATGTATTTCCTCTGGAGCAGCGCGCGTGTCGTCTCCGAAACTTGGCCTTGTAGCCATTGAATTGCGCCGGTGATATGGCGATATAGCATGCCATGCAGCCTCTCGCGCAGTTGCGCAGTTGCGACAATGTGGAGAGCGCGGAGCCGTCCCCACCAATCAATCTGCATGCACTCAATCGACTCGAGACTCCGACCCTCTGTTTCGACGGTTTCTGTGGAGAATCCCGCGAGCGGCTTTCTGGCATTAACTATCTTTATAACCCGGATGGGAGGGTATAACCACGGCTCCATTGGCCGTCGCCGTGCACACAATACGGGTAAGGCCAATGGGGTGAGGGCGAAAATGAGGTCGAAACGGACTGGTTCGTGCCAAAGACGTTTTGGAGTCGTCCCACATCGGAAGGGGATAGCTCCCGACCTGGGCACTATGGGACCGAGGAGCCGTCGTTGTCGAGGACACACTGCAACATACCCAGGTACACAGACAGTTTTGGGATATGAATATCCCGCATCGATCCTCCAAATGGGGGGAAACGGGAAGAAGCCCATCTCTTGGGAGGAAGGCTGACAGGGGAGTGCATCTCAATGAGGAGGAAATGCAGAAGTCCTGCGCGATGCTGTAATCCCGAGGAAAAATTGCCGTGTCTTTGACAGCCCAGGGCGGGCAGCAGCCGCGACATATGTTTGCAGTTTACGGTCGATGACTCCAACGCCGGGACCAGGAAAGAGGGGAGAGGGGGAGAACCTGGGTTGACTCTTTCGCTCTCACGGCCCTGCCCTATGAGAAGCGCCAGGTGGGATCCTGCCTGCATACGTGTTCCGCGTTGCATGCGGGACGGAAAAGGTGTGCTGGTCGTCTTGCCTGCTCTCCTTTCCCTGCCTGCTGGCCTGCCTGCCTGCCCAGGTGCCCAGGTGCCATCATTCGATCGAGAGCGATTCGACTGTTCGGTTCCGCTGCTTTCTGCCGGATGGGGTTGCGATCCCCTGATGGGCACCTCCCTGCCGCAGAGAGAAGCAAAAAAACGAGGAGAAGACGGCCGCTTCATGGCCGTGGTTACACTGGCAGTCTTGACGTCGTCGCTGAGTGTAAGACCAAGGACGCCGCTCGCGGCCTGGTTGCGGTTGGTACCCAAAGGGAAGAGTCGGGCATTAAAACAGAGAGGACGAAGGGGAGAGCCGGGACGTCAAGTGGCCAGCAGTCTTCTTTGGGGTTCCCAATCCCGGTTCAGCTACGCAGCGCGGGCTCTGCGGAGTGGCTCGGCTACCACTGCTTGAGCGGTCTTTTTTCTTCTTTTCCGCCCGCCCTTCCCCTTCCATCGTCGCTCGCCTACGGCCTGCCCAGTCGTCTTTCCGCCTCCCCATGCGGCGGCTCCACAGACACGCAAGAGTACTACCCAGTTGAGGCCTTACCCAAATCCTCAACCACACAGAGTCTCCCATGCAAGCGACTTGCAGGCTTACTCCAGTCGCCACAGGACGGCCGTGTCTCGGTCGTCCGAACCCCATCGTCACCAGCTGGACTGACGTACAGTGCACACAAGGGCCTTGCGTTGCGCTGAGCCCGGTGCGCTGTGCTGTGCTGCTGTGAACTCGTTGGGAATTTTGGCCGCCTCAGGTAGCAGATCTCAAAGACACCTGGGATCTGATCTGAGCAGGGTTTTGTTGGTAATCCGTCCCTCGGGGCGATCCCACCACCCAAAGCTTGCCTGCTTCGGTCCACCCCACGATCGCCAACGAGGGAAGGCGGTCCACAACGCAAGGCAGCCCACCTCACCTCCAGCCGGCAAGCAAAGCAAGCAGCGCCTTAATTGTCAACGGTAGCTGTGCCGTCGGCCAACCCAGTTGTTGATTGTGCGTCCATTCTGGCCAAGGGGGAAATTGCAGGCTCTCGGCGCAGCCAGAAGGGGGATAGAGAGGGTGGTGTCAACCCGCTCGTCGCTCGTTGCTCGTCACCCCGTCACCCGGTCGTTTCCATCCCGTCCGTCGGCGGGGTGCTTTCTTGTTGGTGGTGCTGGGCATCCATTGCCTGGGTTGTTATCGATAGCAAGAGCAGCAGGAGCGTCCCGGGACGCCCCTCCTCCAGGTGACAGCCGCACCCCTGTCGCCTTCCCACCCCTGCCCCGGCTCTTGTGTTCTCCTGGAGTCGTCCTGTCGGGGGTTGTCAGCGCTCGAACGGCCCAGCGACCGACGCTGCCCAGAACCTTGCCCCAAGGCGAGCCAGATTCGCAGGCTCGCAAGCCAGCCAGGCTTCCCTGCCGCCCACCTCACACATCCCTCCACTCAGAACACCCACACCCCCCCGCAGTCGACTGAATAAAACTCATCACTGCCTGCTCTCCTCCACCTTTTTATTTCAACACTACCAAGCCGTCCCATCTCTCTGCTCCTTGGCCCACCACCGCCGCCGCCCGAACGGTCAGCGCTACCGCCATCCGGAATTCTATTCGAGCATCAACCATACACTCCTCCGCTATTATTGGCATCGACCATCGATCATCGCCGTCCAGCCGGACCATCCCCACCCACGTCGACGGACAGGTTTCTCGTCGTCAGCCTACCGCTATATATCGATCCCAGCGCCTGGAGCATTCGGACCCAACCGCCGCCCTGCGACTGCGCCCTCTCCACAGTGGCCGCCTCAACCGTGAGGCTTCGTTGCCTCTTCTGCAACTTGATCTAGTGGACACTCCAATCCTCAATGTCGGTGAACAGTCGTCAGAAATTTGCGTCTTGTGAAGACGCCGACGAGTCGGACAATCCCATCGAGGGAACTCTGCGCCAGGCTACGTCTACCGTTGCGAGTCCTTCAAAGGAGCAGCCGAACACAGGAAGGACAAGAAGGGAAAAGAGGAGAGACTCGGCATCCCCCCTCACCGACTCCGACTCGACCGTACATCCCGTAAGGCACCTGTTCAGCAGGAAGTCGTCGACAAGAGAACGAGAGAAGTCGATCTCCAACAGCAATAAGAAAGCCATGATTCCGACACAGCAGATGCGTCCTCCCGTTAAGCACTCGAGGACGGCGCCGGCGCTCCAGCGAAGGGAAAATGAAGCATCATACTACGGTGTCAGCACACCCGTCACTACTGCTGCGACCTCTCGATCCCGCCCACAGGCATCCCAAGCCAGACCTGTGAGCTACTACGGCAATTCACGGCCACCACTGGCAAACGCCCGCTTCTATGCACAGCAGCCGATACCAACACCGCCAACCTCGTTCCCTCCACCATCGTGGTCGACAGGCCCAGGCCAACACGGCCCGTTTCAACCACCCCCATCACAGTCCCCGGTCATCACGCACCAGGCCCATCAAGCCCAAGATTATTTCTCTCGCCCACTCGAGGATCGATTTTCCTCTGGTCGGCCACAGTCATCTATCGGTTTCCGCCCATCACGGGCTTCGACATATGGAGAGCATGAGGATGACAATGTCCGGGAGAACGTCCGGGAGCGCGACGCAGCACTAACCCGTCGGCCGTCGGCGAGCCAACGAAGGCTCTCCAAGATTGAGGATGATCGCAAAGCGATGCCGCCGCCAGCTGCTTTACGGAGACCGGCCACTGCCCGCCCCACTACTCTCGCGTTCCGTCCACCACCATCAACCCCAGTTGCGAAAAGAAGACCTTTTGAGGAAGATGACCTAAGGGGGGACGACGCCCTATTTCAGGATATTTCTCCGCTCCACGCCTATGAGTATGGGGTTGTGCCTCCTCGAAACCGAGCAAGGCGACCAAGCTTTGGTGCCACAACGGTGGCATATGATGCTGCTGATATCCGCACTGAAGTAGCCGGGAGTCGCAGCCGGAGGAATTCTTACTATGGGGGCCAGGTTTCGTCCAAAGGAAGTGGCTACGAAGACAAGATCCGCCAAGCAACCATGTATCAAGAGGAAACTGGTGGGCCACCCCTTCAGCTGACCGCCGAGTCGTTGCGTAAGGCAGCCAGGAATCCTAGTAGCAGCAGATCATCAGGCAGCTACGACGAGAGCGACTACAGGCAGTCGGCAACGACGAGGACGACGCGATCGAGCAATGAAAACGAAGATGTTACGATTCGGATAAAAGGGAGCGCTACCCTCAAAGTCGGTGGGACCGAGATGAAATGCAGGGACGGAGCCGAGATCAATATCAACTCAAGAGGACCTCTGCCCAGCTTCACTTCGGTCAGTGATAACAGATCGGGCTACATCGAGGAAGAACGCCGACTACCAAGGATCGAGCGACCTCCAACCCGGGCCCGCACAAGCTCGCAGTCTGGATCATACTCTCGTTCGCTGCCGAGGTATGATGCTCCCGCAGGGTCCAGGTACGACGCTCCCGCACGGTCCAGATACGATACTCCTGGAGGGTACGATGCTCCTGGAGGGTACGATGCTCCCGGAGGGTACGATGCTCCCGCAGGGTACGGCTCCTACTACCAGAGAGATTCTTACCAACAAACTATCCCGCCATACCCGGCATATCCAGGGGCGGACGAGGGCTACATCTGATCGTCCAACACCACGAGGATGAACGATAGACCTTTCTTACGACGAAATGACAAAATCGATGAAGATGATGACAAAGCGACAGTGACGGGTGGTGTTGGAAGTTGATATCTACGAAATATGGCCTGCATCATTATTTTATTTCTCCTGTGGACAATGGGCGAGCGTTGAAATTTCCTTGCTGGTTTGGTTGGCCTCTTGTTCTCAATACCTTTCTATGAAGCAATTTTTTACCACGAATTTGCACCGGCGGTTGAACCCATTATACCACTTCGCTTCTCGTCCTTTTCTGTATCACTGAGCTACTTAGCATGGCGGACTTTGTTGCTGCGTCATAGCCTGATGGCGGAAAAGTTCACAACGCTTCCAAAACTGGCATGGAAAATATCAGCGTCAATTGCGTTTTTAATACCAATACTTTTTTTTTGTTCTTGGGCTTCTTACAAGCACCATTTCGTTCTCTCTTAAGGGGGCTTCTGGTTGGGTATAACTATTGTATAGGGATGTCGAACTTTTTGGGTGGACTTTTCTCATCGATCTCGCTGCTCCGGTAGATATGTTTTTCTGTCTCGTGGCTAGGGAGAGAGCCTTTCACGCATAGGCTGCCGGGCGCCAGGGGTACCTTTTGGTTCACCATTATTACTGAGCCTCCGGATGGCGCACACAAACAACCCCGTTTTCTATGCACACCTGGCTCCCGTCCACCCATTTCGCTTTCTTGCTGGTGTGGCTGTGCCATGCTGTGTGCGATTCAAGCCTGTCTATCTCTGTATTGAAGGAACCAGTACTCTATTTGTTTCGCATTTGCAAACGGCGTACAGCTGGGTTCGAAGGAACTGTATGGATGAGGACCGGAGGCCGAACGTACCGTCCTCCGGGCTTGTCCGCTGACAGCTTTCATCTTTCATTAAATTTCCTTCCGGGATGCTATTTTGAGAGCATCACCGGAGGTTACGGTGCGGGCCGTATCTCGAGATACGTATGGGTCAAGCTTACATTCGGGTTTATTTCTAAGCTGACCTGAAAATGCGATGATTGTTTCAAAGGGCAGAGAGTGGGCATTTTGACACTGATATAGATGCCTTCTCTAATTGACATCTCAAACTATATACATTTGGATATGTGTGACCGTTGACACGCTGCTTTGCTTCATGACCTACAAGCTGTGAAGGCTTTTGTTTCGCAAACATGATCCATGCAGCCACTCGAAAATATCTTGGGTTTGTTTATACTCGTTGCCCCTTAGCCCTTCTGTCACACTTTAGAGAGCAGTGATGGGAGCAGAGCAGGTCACAGCATGCGAGGTATCATTAACGCACGTTGGTAAGCCCCGGACTTCTGTTCCTCCGCTGCGTCGTCTGAGTGCGAGCCTGAAGGTCCTAGCCCGGAGGCTGAGGCTCCTGCTCTTGTCAGCTCGATAGCCACGCTGGTGACACGGCTCTGAAACACAAGTCCTCTGAGTGAGAGGAGACAGCAAGAGATGCGGTAGCTGAGGCGATCATGGCCGCTCCGATGGGCCTTCGAGAAGCGTCGCGCATGGAATCCTGTCATCCATGCCTTTGAGAGAGGCCCATGTATGCAAATCAATATCGGGCGGGTACACATACAATGTGCGTCTCGTCCGCCGGTCTTAGAACCCCCCTTGGCTACACGCCCCTGTGTGGGAATGGCGTTGGGCGGGGGATGGAAGCAGCCGAGAAGAAACACGCCCAAAAAAGTGTCACACCCCCCAAAAAAAGGTTTGTTCGCGGGACCCGGCGGCGCCGACCTACCGGTGTTTTGGGAGGACATAGACATGCCCTGGATCTCACGATGCGGTGTCGCGATAACAACGAAAGTCATATCCTCTCCAACTGCGCTGGACTCGTGTGATGGTTGCTCCGCAGAGGCCAGCCTTCCTCTCTCCAGCTCACCGTGCCCGCTCCGTAGATTGCACTGATCAGACCAGTAGCCCGTATGCACTACAATGGGCGGGCTTCTTGGCGTCGCGTCTCGTGGCGATTGGACGGTACGAGGGCAGCAGGGTGAGATCTGTACCCGCATGGTGGCAAACTTGTGCTGTCAAGTGTCCCCCCGTTGAATGGGATTACGTGGCGATCGTGTTTCGCAATGGGGATTGACGAGTGATAAGTATTGCTTGTATGATATGATAGCGTGCGCGACTGTCCCTCCTCGCGCTCGCGAATTGAATCACATCGGGTGTAATAAATCTCAGACGTAGGCTGTGAGAAATCGTGGTTATCCGTAAGGATTGAAGGCTTTGAATCTTGATGCGGATCCGATCCGTAGAGGTGGAGTGGGAAGCAAACGGCTTGTGGCTCAGCTGCCAGGGAGACCCTGTAATTGGGGCTGCAGCAAATCCCGCCGAAGCCGAGATGCTGGGACATTGGATGTGGGGTGCTGGTCGTTGCCCGTCCGTTGCTAGGCAATCTGATCTTTTGTTTACCGACGTCATTCAATCCAGCCATTCCCACCTACGACGGCGAAAGCGATGGGGTTGGGGTTCCCAGGGAGATGCAAACCCATTAAATTGGAAAATAGTCATCTGCAACCGCATAATGTGTGTGCTACAACCAATCGGCGCATCTTTCTTGGTGAATCAATCCGTCGAGCCGTCGATGTTAGTTTTGGCTTCGATCCCAAACCAACCCCTTGAAAGGGCACAGGCCACCAGTCACCCCAGCCTCGTGGTTTCTGGGTTAACCAGCCCGACCAAAACATTAGATCCGCTGCCACTCTCTCTCCTCTGTCAAGTCAGGCTGCCTCAACGAACAATCACATCGCACCTGGAAACACCGAGTACTGATTTCACATTCCGCATTCCCGACACCCATCTCGCAATCACTGTTGATATTTTCACTGCTAGCTGCGTCACCGAATACCCGACATTTGCGACGGCTTTGGCAACCACAACGGCATACCTGGCTGGTTAGCCACCTCAGCACACCAGTCGAGTCAGGGAACGGCACCTCGCTCTCCCCACAGAGACTGCATTCCAGTGCAGGGCAGCGGCCATGGCACCCGCAATCATCAGCGCCATCATCCAATCCACCCTTGGTGCCCGTCATACGCCTACACCCGACATCGCCTCCCTTGGGCCGCTGAGTGCGCACGCCGTGCTCTCAGCCCGCAGCAATGCCGGGCCTGATATCGATCCCGGCGCTGGTGTGATACATCCGAACGAGATCAACAACAACGCTGTCTTCGCCATCTTCGGGATACTGGGAGCAGCAATTGTCATCGTGGGGATTTGGTTTTTTTTCTGGGCTAAGAACGGCGGTTTCGTATTCAAAGAAAACGACTGGGATGACTACAAATCCACGGTGCTGCGACGCAAGGGCCCTAACGGCACGACTCTGTCCGGCGCGACAGAGTCTACCGTTCTCGGCGGAGGCAGCGTATACAAGGATGTTGACGACACGACCAATGACGATGCAACCACCGTCATTAGCGGAACTACTGGCTTCACAGGTATCACTGGCGGCGTGTCAGACTTTTCTGGTAGGGAGAAGCGCCGCAAGAAGCGTGAGCAAAAGGATCGCGAGAGGGAGCGAAGGCGGGAGGAGAAGGAGCGTGAGAAGGAGGACCGCAAGCGCGGCAAGTCGGACACGCGCCGCAGGGTCGGAGCGGACGGCGTGCTGATCGATGAGGAAGCTGAGTATGTTGCACAAGAGCAACTGCGCAATTATCGTCATGAGAAACCAGCACGTGTTGGCGGCCTGAACAAGCAAAGCGAGGCCAGTGAATGGGATGGATCGACAAACCCCAGCTACTCGAACGCCAGCGGGAGCGGCGTGGGTCACTCGACCGAGAGCGGCAGCACAGTCACATCGGAACTCATCAAGAACCGCGAAAAGACACCTACCAGCACACCAACAAAGTCCAAAAAGGCCAGCGAGGGGAGGTCTTCGGAGCGGAGCGGTGGCATTCGAAAGGTGTATTCCACGGCTGACAAAACAGCTAGTCGTGAGGATGAGCGCCTCCGCGCCGAAGCTAGAAAGTTGCAGGAGAAGGGACGTTCGCACCGGCGCGACTTCAGCTGGCAGCGAGCCGACGACATGTCGCTGCGCCGTATCGACGAGCGCGCAGAGAGCCTCGTTAGCGCGTCAGTCGGAACAGAATCCAGAGCGCCCGAGTCCCGCGTTCCGGGGAGCTGGGCTGAAAGTGATATTGGTACCGCCAGCGATGCCGGTACCGGCACCAAGGTGTACAAGCACCCGGTTCACATTCCTGTGAGCAACGGCGGCAGCTCGGCGGCAAGTGACTTGTCTTATGCCGAGGAAAAGCGAAAGAAGCGTGGCGGCGCCGGCGCCAGACGCCCCCGCGAGAGAGACGGGGATAGTGCCGTCTAAGCTAAGGGTGTACCAGTGGTTGATGCAATATTTTGTTGCTGGACTCGATACCGAAGGCAGCATATTTTGTCAGTAATGCCGGTCAAGGCCGTCTCAGTCTTGGTCAATGGCCAACGTACAGTGATGCGCATGATACGTCATGAGACCAGGCATCGTAGCAGGCGTTTGTTGTTTTGGGCGGTGGGGATATTGGTCTCACTGCGTTGTCACTTATGTCATGTAGTAAACGAGGAAGGAGCCTATGGCTGGGGAAAGGATGGCCGGATGTCTGTATAGCTTGTTATATGTAGCTATGAATCAATGATGTTACCATTATTTTCGTGAGGGCGATCTGCCCATCGGACATGTCTCTCCGTCATTCGCTTTAGTGAGATGATCCCTTCTTGATGTGTCTGTAGGTGGAGCTCGAATAATGCTTGGAGCTATTCAGGGGCTCGGCTTTGTGAGGCGTGTTTGATTAATCCGAGCAACAGCTCGTTGGTCGTCACTATGCACCTTAGCCAGACATATCAAAGACAAAGGCTGCGGTCAAAAGGAAGGTCTTTCTGCCCCACGCGAAATGGCGCTGGGGAACCTCCTGCATGCCTTATACCCGAACAACGAGGCCTCGTATGCATAATAAATGGTAGGCCCTATGTATATCAGCGAAGGCCTTCCAAGGAGACAGGAAAGTCTCTATGTAATAACGAGCTTGACATAGAACATTATGATCATGCGTGTCTTGATAGTAAGAGGGTATAACGCTGGCGAGAACGACGCCCACTTCGTATTCAGTTATTTTCTCCTGCGTTCTCCAGCTTTCAGTTGGACCAGAGCGAAAGGATGACAGAAGTCGAGGTTGAGGTGCTGTGCATTTGTTCGGAGGTCAATCCGCAATTGAGGCGGAGGGCGAAACGTCATCTAATTGCGGAATACCTTACCGTGGTGCGTCGTCTGAAGAGGTGACGTCCGTTTCTTTGCAGGTTGGGAAGACCCTATTTTAATCCGTAATTTCCATGGGGCTGGACTGGCTGCGTGACATAGAGTTATTACTCCGTGCACTCGGCGCGTGCCGTGCAGAGAGGGATGAGGGGCGCTGATTCGGATCAACTTGGAATCATCAAACTTGGCAACCGCGGGAGCAGCGCTCAATTGTCAGTCGTTCGGGTTGAAGGGCGGGATGTGTCCGAGATTCGTCACCGAAATCGAGGATCGGGGACGGCCACCGCTAGAGCTCAGGTACTGATTGATTGTTGAGGCTGTGCACATCTGCCCACGTGTTGAGAGACAAAAGTCGAGACAAAAGCTAGCAGAGGTCTTTTGACCACATCGCGCACCTTCTTGTCCAGGCAGGACTCCAGATCGGGCACATGAGGAACCCCGGAGAGTCTGGAAGATCTCCAACACTGGGCGGCGTCATCCGTGCTAACCCTGACCAACCCGCATCCGTCCCCCGCCACCGATAGCGCTCAATCGCGCTCCCACTGTTGGACCCCGAGCCCGCTGTTAGTCGCTTAGCGCCCAGACACCCCGTGCTGCTTGAACCAAGGCAGATCAGTGTCTGAACCATCTCAGGTTCTCCCACCTTGCTCGTTCCTTCTGCCGTCCTCCCTCGCCAAAACCATACGACCAACCCGCCACCCTCATCGTTGTCTATTTTCTTGCTCTTTCGCCCTTTTTTCTACTTCTCTTCGATCCCAACGGCGGCATCCTCGCTCAATCGTAATCTCTCCGCTCCCGCGCTTTTGTCGCCGACCATACCCCCCCAAACCCAGTAGCGTCCTTGGTTGCGTGACGAAGCGCCCCATCCACCTGCCAACGCCGCCGAGTCCAGCTCCCCAACATTCCGAGGCACGACGCTTGCAGAGACGACCACCACTTGCGGGTACCGCCATTTTCCTTCCGCCCTCCATTTGTCCAGTTCGAACGGCAGGCTCGGTCGCACGCGCACAATTACGGACATCTCACACATCCCTTGACAGCAGACCGATAGCGACAACGACGAGGTTGTGATCAGATTCAGGCCGGGCCGCGAATGCTAGACGCCTAGGCGGTGACGCCAGCGAGCGACCGCCGTTAAGCAGCGCGATTGAGCGACGCAAACCTCCTGAGACTGTCTTCACGATGCTCGGGGAAAGCAACACACAGTATGGCATCATCATCGGCCTGCTGTCATCCTTTGGATCGGCCATCCTGATCGCCTGCATATTCCTCCTCTTTTATTTCTTCCGGTACACAGCGTCAGGACGCATCTTCCTCGACCGCATCGGTCGACCCGGTGAATACGATGACGAGCAGGCGTTCGCGCGGGAGGAGGCGGAGGCTCTCGAGACGATGGATGACATGCAAAGGACGGAGTACCTGAGGGCTAAAGGTAATGCGACCTGGCAATAAGATAATTGCAACCCTTCTGGGCTGACTCCCTTTATTATCCTGCTAACTGTGGCGGCAGCTTTCGTAACGGCGAACCCTCCCGAATCTGTGCAGACGGATATCTCCTTATCGCAGTACCTAGCCATCCAAGAGAAGGGCGTGTCCGCCTGGGAGTTTGAGCCGGAACTAGAAATTGCCAACTGTTTCGTCGAGGGCAGGACCGAGATCGAGTTCTTTGACTCCGAGTGCACCGTCATGAGCAACCTTCCGGTCCCAAAACAAAATGAGGTTTACTACTGGGAGGCGAAGATCTACGACAAGCCCGAAACCACGACAATGAGCATAGGCATGGCTACCAAGCCTTACCCGCTGTTTAGGCTCCCAGGTATGACGAACCTCGTCTTATGATAGAGGTGCGAAAAATGGCTAACAAGACATAGGTTACCACAAGTACTCGGTGGCTTATCTATCAAGTGGAACCCGTCGGTACAACCAACCATTCACACCAACAAGCTATGGCCCACCAATTGTGCAGGGCGACGTTATTGGCGTCGGCTATCGGCCCCGGACAGGGACGATATTCTTCACCAGAAACGGCAAGAAGCTTGATGACGTCGTTCACGGTCTGAAGTCGCAGAATTTCTTCCCCGCGGTGGGCGCAAACGGGCCCGGCATCGTACATGTCAATTTCGGCCAGGCAGGCTTCGTCTTTATTGAGGCGAACGTGAAGAAATGGGGTCTAGCACCCATGACAGGCTCCCTTGCCCCTCCGCCTCCCTACGGATCCGAAGCTGGAAGCATCCTCCTCGAAGCTGGAAGGAAAGACGGATATACGGGCTCATCAGGCCGAGGCCATGGATACAGCCATTCGGTCCAAACCTACCCAAGGCAAGGTCCTACTGCGCTGGAACCCGGTCACAACCGCTCGAGATCTGGCAATTTTAGAGTCCTTCCCCCGACGAGTCCTGGACCTCTCCGCAGTCCAACAGACATCTCGCTCGCGCACCTCATACCCACAGACGAGTCCGCTGAGGCTAGCAGTAGCGCTGCAGCAGTAGGACCGCCGAGGGCCGAGGACCAGCAGAATGTGGGGCTTGGTGTCCACGATGCTAGCCACCCACCACCGGAATACACTAGCCCCGAGCACTCAGACACAGAGGACGACAGTCGAAGGAACAGTACGGACAGCGAAAACGCGCCTCTAATTCGGCTCACAAGGAGTCGGGGTGGTTCATCTGCGACAGTACGAGCGAGTCCTAGCAACAATCGAAACCCCCAGGGGCCACCAAGCCCGCCGATCCCGAGCTATCAGGACGCTGTTCAGCAAGGCGCGGGCCGTGATAGGAGTGACAGCACCAGAACCGTCACATCCTCGAGGTGACAAGGCCAGGACTTGCTTGATGGAGTGGCGGCGGAATCATTTTAGATGACCTTGTGGCGTTAGTACCAAAGAATTGGGCATCAGCCTTGGAAATGGCTTTGCATTTGCGTTTGCTTTGGAGACGAGGACTGGGATACCATGTGGACTTAGGCCCAAGATACCTTGATGGGCTATTGTGTCCTTTGCTTCTTCGGTGGAATTGGTAGCGAGAAGGCGCATTTATTTGTGCGGCGAGGCTCAAAAAGGTTGAGCAAGACGACCAAGAGTGTATCCTCTCTTTTTGTCGATAAACTGCTCTGTCTTTGTGACATGGTATATCTCCAGGTCCTCGCTCTCACACTCTACATCGTATACTTGCATACACAACGGATTGACGTATCTCATTGAAGAACAAATGGCAATACCCGAGGATGGAAAGGCGGGAATAGGCTGGCCGACTAGTTGACGGAGATGCTGGGTGGAGTGGTTGATAGTTGATAACGTTCATCATCATCAACCTGTCTTTTTTTGGAGTCTTGCGTGCTGGTGCGGTTGGTTGTTGCCGATAGCGGGAGAGAAATGTTGAGTACCAGAATTGAACCCGCTAAGACCATGTTGCTGCCTGAACTGTGCCGCGCGCGCCGTGTGAATGGGGCCATTACCGTGATTATTTACAGTGGCTGGAAGAGCAAGCCACATGAGCTGGAACTTGTCTTGGTGTCAGCCTTGAATCCTCCTTCGTCGAGACAAAGGGACGTTCATCAGGCAGATAAGAGGGAGGAAGATAGATGTAAATGGTGGGAATCTTCGAAAGGTGTGGTTTGGGAATATAGCTCGCACTTAGCATTCTCCTCAACCTATCCTTCATCCCCTCGTTTAATCTCAGCAGCTGCCTCCTACTTTGTCTTGTTATAACTTTCACTTGACAGAATAGCCTGTCTTGACTGATCCATCTGTTATTTAGTGATCACCCTCCCGTTTCGCCGGAGAAGTCACTAGTGGTTCCAAGAAGAGGAGTCAAGGTGTTGCAACATGCGTGAACAAGGCTTTTGATGTTTGCCCTGGGGGCGATATGCGCCAGTCTTGACGCAGGGGTGTTACCCCGGCAATCACAGCATATAAGAACGGGTGTAAAAGCAAGCTTCTCTCATTGTGATTATAATTAGTATTAGGATCCACGACCACGCCCGGTGGGTAGAGCAAGTGACAGTCTCTGCACCCGATATCCCATCACTGTGGCCAAGGCACAGCAATGCCGAACTCGTGCGCAACGATAACCCGCCAACAACACCTCGCAAAACACGGCGTGATCTTCCAAACCATTCCATAGCTTTGCTCCACCGCAAATCCACATCATATTAATTCACTATACCATGTCGGCAGAGTCTTCCTTCCTGCTCGCATTATATTAACACGAAGATTTAGTCTCACAGCTTGACCCAATCCTGGGCCAAACTTGAGCGTAGGAAAATCGCTGAACTGGAACGCCGCCCAATGCAGTTACATGAACGCCGATTATATAAACGTAAGAAAAGACCCTTGTTTTCCCACATTGGCTAGACCTCGACGGTCGCGCCTTACCTCCCAATAGGAAACAGCAAAAAAAGGAAACGTAGAGAAAAAAAGCAAACAACAGTCGCTATGCAGTTGGGTATCGTGATCATCCAGAATCGCGTCCGTAAGGAATGTGTGTCTATGCCGATGAATTTTCATCTCATGATGCCAGTCGTAAAAGGAGTGTATGTTGGGTTAATCCATTAAAAAGGAGTGTCTATAGTGTTCTGGGGTACCAGCCGGGTATATGTTGATATAAAAGGAGCGTCGTAAGTGGGTATCAAGCTGTTCCGGGGGAACAAAGGAGCGTCGTTTATTTATTAGGGGTCGTTGCAGTCATAAGGAGCGTAATAGACATGATAATGCCTGGAGTTGCTGCGGGTTGGGGGCTGTGTTGGATTGTATCATCGTGGAAGGAGCGTTTTGTACAGTTGCGTCTGTGTCGAAGCTGAAAAGCAAAAGCGGCAAAAAGAAAATCGTAGTCGTTCGTAAGCGGAAGCGAAAAAGGTGTGGCCGCTAAGGGAGAATGTCCTTCCCCTTTCCTTCGTTCTGGGGCGGTGGGGGTTGAAGACCGGCGGATGAGCTGTGCCGGTGGCTGGGGAGCGATGGGATCATCACCATCGGTACAGGCGACTCCGGGAGGGGGAGCATCTTGAATGGTTCCGGGCTCAGGAAAGGCGATGGAACAGGATTAAGCAGCGAAGACAAAAAGGGTGCACTTGGCTCCTCTGGTGTTGGGTAGCTGGGGGTGGTGCTCAGCAGTGGTGACCTGGTAGGGTATGTGTCAATCACGATTGCCTCTCTCGTCAGACCGGACATCGGCCGGCTGGAGACCAGATATTCTAGATGAATACTGTCTGGATTGGAGGAACGAACCCGGCGCCATAATTGTGGGAACCGCCTAGCATAGGTGGCGTGCTCGACAGACCGACGTCGTACGAGGCGTACTCGTCAGTGTCGCTGTAAATAATCGAGGAAGCGTCGCCAAAGTCGCCAAAGGTGCTTGATGCCGGGCTATACCCGCCATACGATGGGCTGGGAATGCTGAGATAGTGCTGGTTCGCAAACGGCGATGACAGCTGGAGCGGGCTGATGGCGCTGTTTGGGCCGGAATCGGGGGCGGCCAGGGACAAGTCCTCAGTGCTGTACCTGAACGCGAGGTTCTCGCCATACGGCATGTACTCGGATGCAGCTGTGACAGGGACCACCAGCGGTGAGCCATGGTGCATGTAGACATTGGGAGTGCTGAACTGCGGGAACGAAGGCGTGCGAACGGGCTGGACCCATCCCATCCGGAGTCGAAATTCCTGGACAGTTTCGAGAGGAAAGGCCATCAATGCCACCGGCACCTGCAAATCTCCATCCTGCTCAGCCGAGAGCTTCATACTATAAAGCTGGCGTGCGATGTCTTCCAGAGGGCGAATGGCCATGCTTCCGAAATAAGCAGCACCAATCTCAGGGAACAGACGTTCCATTACCAAAGCAACGGTGTAGTAGTGGGCGATGATGACCAAGGTACTCGGCGAGGCTTGAGCTTGTTGGAGGCACATAATAGGGAGGTAGAACATCCACGTGCGCAGGGGACGGAGGCGCTCGAATTGCTGGGACACGGACAACGTCGGGCTGACTTTGCGGGCGCCCTTCAAGAAGCTGATCAGTTGGGCGATCGACTTCGTGTCCTCCCGCTTCTGCTTCAAGAAGACCTCCACTTTCTGGAGCTGCTGCAAGGTCCGCTCAAAGGCTTCCAAATCCTCCTGGTGCGGCTGGCTGGGCTTGTGGTCGGGAGTTGGCGAGGGCGGAGCAGTAGGGAACGTGCTGCTCTCGGCGATGAAGTCACCGAATTGAGACTCGTCCTTCCAAGGATCCATGGCTTCAATGACCTTTGTTCATATTAGCATACAGCTCTCAGCTCGGTTCCACATGTAGCTTACCGATGAAGTTCCTTGCATCAGCTGGGTCCAGCTCCGCCTGCGAGCAGGTTAGTCCCTGTCCGTGAAGTCACGGGTAGCTGCAGCCGAATTGCTTACCAATCTGTGGCCTGCCATGAGAGAACCAGGGAGGCAGCAAGGATGGCGTCGGAGTTGTCTTTGGAAAAACTGCCGATGGCTTCCTGTAGACCCTTCAACGCTATTCCGCGGTGCTCGTAGCCGATATTCCCGACCAGGGGGCAGTCGGTCAGATGGGCAAGGTGCATGGCGGAGAACGCCAACAGAGCATGCAAGACATAGTCGTGTGTCGCACCAATCTTGATGATTCTAGAACATCACCCGTCAGCACCGTGGGTCATGTTACGCAAAGCATCGAGGGCCCAGCCTTACGTGGGAATCTGCTGAGTCCACAGGGTGAAGCCACTGGCATTGATCTGTATCATCTGGTAGCTGATGGCTGCAACATGGTGGATCAATCTCAGCTGATCGGTACTCAGGTGCTGAGGTGCCGGCGTCGGGTAGATGTTGAGGCTGGGAAAGGGGAACACCCCGGTGCGTTGCCATTGATCAATGGTAGCTTCGATCTCGGGAGTCCACTGGAGGTCTGGCTTGTCAGGGGTACCTGCTCGATCGTCGGGAACAGGAATATCGTTGTACGGGCAGCGAATCTTGTGCTTCGTGCAGTTACGGCTGAAAGATGTCAGGAGGACGAACATGAGAGAGAGGAGACAGAGGACAGTACCATTGGGGGAAGTTTTCGTCACACCGGATATGACGGCGCTTGCTATTGAAAGGTAAGCCACGCCGAGCCGCAAGATACGCCAGATACCAGCTACAATGGCGACCTACCAAGCATCACACCCTTTACGGGACTTGGTATGGCTACGGATGGTTAGCATAAGTTACTTCCACCGAACATTCTAAGCACATACCTCCGTCGAGGGGGGCCACCGCCAGGACCAGCCATTGCAAGAGCTTTGAACTGTAGCTTAACGAGAGAAACTGCCACGACCAAGTCAGCGTCTCGCCCACTTCAGGTAGGGTATCAGCAAGAGAAGGTTGCTAACACGAAGCAGAGACACGGCGGTCTCTGTAAATCAGGTAGCGAGCGTGGGAGGCGGAGGTGGAGAGAGGCGCGAAACGCAGTGTTCGAGGCCGACCTGTCTTGTGAGACGATCCAAACCGAGTAAACGAGTCAGCAGATAGCGAGCAGTGTTGTTAGGGCGGCAAGCAGTGGGCTTGATGAGGTCGGCGATGATGGTAGGGCGTCTTGGTTCCTCGATCTCCTGATCCTCACACCTTCTTTTCCTTTCTCTTCTTCTCTTCCTTCTCCAGCAGTAGCGATCGTGGGAGTACTTGTTGGGTGTAGAGAACCAAGGGACCTCAACGAGGAGAAAAGCTGAAGATAGCTAGGCCTTGCAGTCGGACATCTACTTCCAGAACCTGGAAGTGGGTGGAAGATGCGGGTGGTTTAATACAGCAGGGACCTGTGCGGCGCGGGTGATACCAAGGTTTCCACGAAAAGGGGTGCTTTGGGTTCTTCGGCTTCTCCAGTACTTCAAAAACACAAAAAAAGGAAACAAGCGAATGACAGGAGTCGACGAGGACTTCCTAGGGGTTTTGCAAAAAGCGAATGTGAGTGGTGCAACGGCGGCGACAGCGGCAAGGCTGGATATCTGGCAATGTTGATGGGGAGTCAGAAGGAGCGGCGGGTGGACGGCCGGGGGCGCTGCCAGTGTTAAATACCATCCAGCGGCGTGCAATGCAACCTGGGGTGTGGTGGGCGATGGCCCACGACGCTAAGGCGCAGAGACAGATGCCCCATCGGGAAAGCGAGGGGCCAAGACGCTTACAAGAATGTTGCAGCGCCCGCGCCCACACAGAAGCGGGGCACAGCCGCTTCCCCATAGAGCTAGACTCTTGCGAATTATTCATCGACACAAACGGTACAGCATCCCACCCACCGAGCCAGCGACTCGGGAGCATTGAAACGGTGAGGGATGCTAGGGATCGACCTCATTGGATGTTTGTCCCTAGGTATGGAGGAGTCGACTAGAAGTTTGATGCATCCTTCGAGCTGAATACCTGTCCCACAGAGCTCCAGGCTTGACCGCCGTGGCGGGGTCGACTGACCTTCTTCCAGGCCTGGATAGAAAGAAGCGTAAATGCCTGGGCGGGATACTCGCGGGGTGACCTGGGAGATGGGCTTTGAGACAATAGCGGAAATGCCCGGACGAGTTTGAGAAGGGAGGGCGACCATCTCTCCTGTCCTTGTTCGACCTTGGTCGATGCATGATCTGTGCCATCGAAGCACGGTGGAAGCTACGTGTGTCGGAGGTTTCCCCTTCTTGACGCTTCGGCCGCCAGTGCCTCTCCATCTGGCGCCTGCAGGGCGGAAACACAACGGCCACCAGTCCTAGCAGTCCACGGCCCGCGGTCCAGCGCGGAAGTAACGCGCTTTCCTGCCGAACGGCTTGACTAGCACAGTGCGGTACTTATTTCCGCCTGGTGTACACTGTATCTGAGGCAGGGTCGCTCGCGGGCGCCGTTGTGGGCGATGAGGCTAGCCCTTGGATGGGGAAGGAAACCTCGAATGTTCCTGCCTCAAGTTTCTGTTTCGATTTACAATCCCGCCTCTTTCCATTCGTCCAACCGCGCATGGGTGCGGGTTTTGGGCGCAGTTACATGCGTGTGTGGTGCGGAGAACAGCTTCAACCATATTTCTTGCGCAGGCGAGCATTCTCTCACCGCACTCAGGGCCGGGGGTGTGTATCCGAGCTTTTGCCCTCGCTTGATCGAAGCAGGCCATTGATCAGGGCATCAACAGGTGCGGTTACGTAGTCTGTGACTGGGCTCCTGGCTGGGTGCCACACAGCGGCAACGGGGGAGTGGTCGAACGGTGAGCGGCGGAAACAGGCCGAGGATGATACCCTGCTCTTCGAACCAGAAAGCGACGTGGTGGGTGTGTGCTATCTCGTCCGGGTTTAGCGCGTCCCTTCCCGCAGAACCACAATTGAGGCGGAGCATCTCATGCTATTCTCCCCATGTTGCGTCCAGCAACTGGTGAGCAGATGGACCGACAACGGGCTGTCCGTTTAGAGGTCGCTTCCATGCCGTCGCTGACTGACTGACCCGCCTCTCGCCTGAGCGCCTGCCTACCTGTTTGTCTTGCGTCTTGCGTGGCGCGAGAGCGCGACACCGTCCAATTCTCATTTCCTGTCGGTCTGTTGGTCTGGTCGTTGTGAATAGCTACCCACTCATCGACGACCGTCGCCCTCCGGGTTGAGCGCGAACGCCCCGCCCGCATGACTCTGGTACCAGTACAGGCAAGGGAATGCCTGAGACTGCCAGGAGAGGAACCGAGCACTTGTTCACACGTGCATCGACCATTTCCCCCATCGACGGCGGCTGGGCTCTGGCTCGTGGTGCTCCTGCGTTGGATACGTGCTCGCGATGCTGTGCTGGAAGTGGAGGTTCAGCCAGCCCCAGGATGGACAATAACCATGCCCGTCAGTCCAGTAGTGTAGGTATCACAGGCCACAAGCCATCCCATCCATTCAAACTCCAGCCGCCGCGCGAAATTGAAAACGGGCGCAGCTGCTTATAGGGAAGAGCATTGGGCTACCCCCGTTATTAACTGCAGACCTTTCCATACAGAGCTCCTCGATAGCAGGCCGGATTCGTCACAATTCAGTCATCCCATCCTTCCGCCAGTCAAGACAGACGTTCAAGGGGGCATGTGCTGGAGTTCGTCAAGATCTCCCCAGCAACCTCAGTGCACAGCGTCGACCCCGCGGTTCAGTGTGGTAGCATGCAATATGCACTGAAGAGAAGGAGGCGGGTTAATATCATGAGGGGATCCTTCGACAAAACAACGCGGTTAAAAAGAGAGATGCTGATGTGTAGTAACTGCGTGCACCTATTGCCAGTGCCCTGGAGTCACCTGGGAACTTCCACTCTCTTCTCCCCGCCGCTGGCGTTCTTTTGACCACCCACACAGATGCCCATATCGGTAGGGCTGTGGACCTTTCCTTAGAGGCTTCCCACCACCGTGGAGAAAGGCCCACCCAGCTGGCGGAAGTTCGGGATCCTGTAACTTTGATAACAGTGTGTCGCCTGTCATCTCTTCGCAAGAAACCAAGCCAAATCTTCCCCAGCGGGGTCGTGGGTGTTTAGTCTTCGAGCCATGGAGGACGCCAGCTAGGTTGCCTTAGCCTTGGGAATACGCCGCCTCGGGCGTACGGCAAAACCTGACTTGGCTGCGGGCGGGTGATGATGATTCAAAGACTCCCTAAAAGTCCGAGCCCTTCGTGCCCCTCAACCCAACTGCTGCTCCGAATGGGGCCGTCAGAGAGGTGCGAGCCCCGTGGTGGTCTGTGTCGATGCGGCTATATCTTCCCAGAAAAGTTGCATAGAATTCATTACCAGGTCAGGGCGCTTGTTTCGCGGGACACTCGGTGGCTGTTCGGCCGTGGTGCCGGAATTTGAACCTGGTTATTGCTTCCCCTGTCATTGTGATCCATGTCATCATGGATGGGCCAAAAGCTTTTTTGCCCTCTCAGTTTGGCCTGGCGCTGGGAAAAAATGGCAGCCTGGAACCCACAGTCGCTGTAAGGACCAAACTAGGACAGGTCGCTGACCGAAAAGGGAAGGCATATCGGTATTTGGCAAATATTGACCGGAAAGAGAGGAGTCTGAGCTATCAATGCTCCAGCGAAGCGGTGATGCCGAGGATGTTGCCATCGTTCGCTGTCGCCCGCTGTCATCATCGTCAGTAGCTGGCCAAATAGTGCCCCACACCTCCGGGTACTCGCCGTGTGTGCACGCCGAACCCTTCCGCAGCTGTTGAGTGATTCAAGGGTGGTGTCCACTCTCTGGACCTCTGGACCTGGCAGCCGGCGGGAGCTCTGTGTCGTGCATAACCCTTGTCAGCTAAGTCGATCGGAGTTTTGTGGCTGTTAAGTGCTGGGGTTGGTTGGATGAAACGACTGTTTCTCGTGTCCATTTTTGGCTGCACGCGGGCAGTCTCATCATACGAACGCCCTGGCTAAAAGAAAGGGTCCCCTCAGCCAGTGCAGAAGACGCCTTCTTACTGTCAAAGCAGCCCACGCTTTTTGGATTTATTAGCCATCTCTAATTCTGTAGAGGCCTTTCATGATGCCGTCAAGGCCTGTAATGCAACAAACCAGGCGATGATGTTCCAAAACGAAACTGTGTGAAAACTTTCACAACACATTTTTCACACAGAGAGCAGAAACGCTTTCTTGTCCCTGGCCTTTATACCCCTGCGCAGCTCTCCCTGGCCCTTGCCCTTATACCCTTGTGCCTGCCTCGTGGACCAAAAGCAACGGCTTGATAATGCCCAGCCGCCTTTGGCACATTCTTTGCTCGAGTCATGTACCTTCGTAGACGGGATTCAAAGAGCTGTTTATTGTTGGACTGCAGTCCACGTGCTTTTGGCAGGGAAGAACTACGGGTTCGGTCGACCAACACTGCTCAGGGATGCAGGCCTCACTCAGCGCAGAGCACACTTGGGAGCTGTTGGAAATATCCTGCTTATCCACCAGAGTTGCCGTCTCCATGGCCTTCTCACTTCCATGTATTGGCCTCCCACGTCATTGCAGAAGCAATCGCATGAGTGGTTGCTGTGCGCAGCAGCAGCAGTGTGTTGCGGTTTAGCGTGGCTTCGCTAGCGGTGTCTGGTCTGTGATTGATGGGTTTTGAAAGTGTGGGAAAGCCTGAACCAGCAACTTGCCCCTGTCTGTGCTTGCAAGCCTGCCCTTGCTGCCCGGGGAAGTGGTCGCCGCACACCTCATCCCGCCTCCCGTTTGCTGCCTTCTAGCCGCTTTTGGGATAAACTGTTTCTATTCTTAAGATCTTTCAACGTCGCCACAAACGGCACTACGGAAAGAAAAGAACGTAGACATCACCAGCCACACACGTTCGACTCGGCCTCACCAGTTTGCTCTTACTGGTAGGCTCAGGACTGTGAAACTAAAGAAAGGAAGGCGGGAACGGCCAGCTGACTGGTGTGCATCCCCAAGAACACAACGTTTCTTTTGCAAAAACGCCTGCACATGCCCATCAGCCGACGCTGGTTACTTCGATCTCGCGACGGCTTTGCACCACTGCACCAGGACCCATCATTCCCCCAACTGCCGCTGCCGCATCCCCATACCCCATCCCCGATACGCCGGAACCTCGGCCGAGACGATGGCAGGACAATGCCAAAGAAGAGAAGTAACGATGAAATCGGAACCGCAACATGCAGACATGCAGGTGATCGCCAGCTTTAATTCCTCCATGTGCTCACCACCGCCTCCCCTGCAGGACCTGCCTCCATCAAGAGACATGTGCCTGTCACGGTATCACCCATCCCACATAGAATTTTTCTTTCAGAGCATCGCCTTCCCTCTGATTTATCGCCCCGCTCATGCGGCGGCCAACCAGGAGATCCTGCGAGGCGGTCTCCACGAAACGGGGTCATTGCAACAACATTGTCCTCGACGCATTGTGGCTATGGGTGCTTGACCCGGCCTTTCTCTCGGTCGTGCTGGGGCCAACGGGTCATCCTCTCCTCCCGCCCCGCCAGACGGACCCATAGGACGGGAAACGACAGGAGCGAGAGCAATGCCGGGGACAACTCCACCAAACACCACCAGAAAGAGTAAGCTTCTTCGCCGTCTCGGCCGCCCGACCTACCGGGCGCGGGTAACTGGTCTTGTCCTAGATTCTAGAGCTGTCTCTAAATATAGTAATGGAATCCCCGAGCCGGCAACCCGGGGCGAGAAGCCTCATGTGACAGAGGTTCCAGAAGCGCAGAAGTTGAGCGGCGGCGACCATATCACCATCTACTGTCTTCCGCCCCCACACTATCTACCTTACCGTAAAGGGCTCCAGCGGCGTTGACAGCAGCATCGCCAGTGCCTGCCTCCGGAGGCCATCGTGTTGCCATATGGCCCTGTGTTGAACCGCAGGCTCGCATTCGCCTGTCCCTCCCAGATAATAGCCGGCATAGCCAGCATCATGGGTGCGTCTCCTTCCTCCAGTCGAGGAGTAGTGGAGGGCCCTGCGACCGAGCACCGATGAAACTCGGGATGCAATCAGCTTTACTATGTACTCCTCCGCACTGAGCTTTTCTACTGCTCCATGGCCAAAACCACCTCTATCCATATGCAGACAGAGAACTGGATAAATGTCACGGCAGGCCCTGATAATGGTCATCTAGCATGCCAAGACATTACGTGCATCGGGATTTCATATGCATGCTGCCCGTACTTCGCTCCGTCAGACCTCAAGTCGCGGTGAGCAACCAAGCAACCCACAATGGCTTTGACTTGGCTGGAAAGAAGGTTGCACGAAGACGCCGACGAACACCGGCTCGGGGTCACCTGGCTCAGTGGCCGTCTATGAGCCCGGGTACGCACCTTGGGATTGGGGGACTTAATTTTCCGGACATTTTTTCAGCCTTTTCCACTTTTGCTTGCCCCTCCCTCCCTCCTTCCCTCAGTTCCGCTTCCCCTAGAACTTAGTTGTTGCGTCTGAGATGTCGGTTCCCGGCCCAATGCTGTCTTCCGCGTTCTATACAGGGTTGACCCCGTCTCGATCAGGAACGGGAGGTCAAGGTCTCAGCAGGCGCTGTTGAAAAAGCTTACCCGGCTGTGTTCATTCCGCCGATTAAACAGCTTTTCAGGGGCGCTTAATCCCCGGAGCCTTGAGAGTCTGCGATGCTGAGTGGTGGTTGGTCTGTGGAGCATCTCCGCGACACATACCTGCTTCGTCTTAGTCGGCGGACCTTGCCGGACCACGGCCCAATCATAGCAATGAAGTCTTTGGGGCATCAAAGAGAGCATGAAACGGCCCGAAGTCGCTGGTTGTTAGGTACTATTGCCCCCATTCGCTGTCTTTCTGCCATCCACCCACGGAGGTGTCCGCCAGCCCTGTCTCTTGTTGGCCGATGTTCGTCCCTTGGCCAAGTGGTCGGGGGGAAGCCGGGCTATGCACTCGCCGCTAACTTATTAGTTTCAGTTACTACTGGTACCAACTCAATATGTCAGCTTTTACCGTCAACTCCTTGGAAATATGAGAAATCTATATCGCCCATTGTACCTGCGTTGAGGCATAACTGAATGTGTCTCGGTCTTCCGGCTTCCTCTGAAACGCCACTGCTAGTTCAACGTAGAAAACTTGAATATGATAAGGGTGACTTGAGGGATCAGCATCCCGCTCCCGGAGATAATCCCAGTGTACTACCGGTAGTCCTCTCAGCTCACCCATTTCAACCTCCAGCTGGAACTTTTTTATCTTGGCAGTTCCAGAAACGTTGACAGTAGCACCCAAGTCAGGTGCGACGTCCAATTTTGGACAGCAACCAAAGCTGTGCCGAGATGGGGAGTGCAGTGCAGCACCTCTTCTGGTGTCGGAACAATCAGTAGGCGAGGCTAGACATATCGCTACAGACAGCCTCGTTGCGTGGCTATGGGCGGAATTCTCCCGCACTGGTGAGGCAGCGAATCAATGGCTCGGAAGCAGACATCAACACAGCCACTCTGTCTTGCCGTTCCGGGTGGGCACATAACGGCCCCGAGACTCTTCCTCCTCCAACCATGATGATTGCCGCTTCGCCATTCTGGGAAAGCTCCCGATCCTCTCGCGGTCCGAGCCAAATAGGACCGTGGATAGTGGCGTGCACATTCTTGAACCGGCCATCAGGATGCAATTATCTTGAACTTACGCAAGCTGGGGATAACGTTACGGGAGGGGCGATATTTCCACAAAACTGTCACCGCCCCAGCACAGATCCAGCCTTCTGTGTCGGCCTCGGCCTAATTGCTCTCTTCCAACTTTAGCGATTCCCAACCCCATCAGACCATCCTTCCAGGCACAATCGGTACCTGATTGCCGGGGAAATCTGTCTGATGTAAGCGACCCACGCTTGTGGATTGTGATGTCGGGGTTACACAATGCTCAGCCACCTCCAGTAGTCATCCTTTTTCCCTTTTTGTCCCACCTCCCCTTTTCCCCCTCGCCGCGTTTTGCCAGACTGCAAGTAGGTAAGTAACGCACAGAGGCCCAGTAAACGTGCGGTAAGCAACGTTGCTTTGCCTCGCGCGACTTCATGGCCCGACGTGGCCACCTCCATTACTCGAGCTGGTGACGGCATTAAGACTTCTAGAAGTAAACTGTAGGTGTGGGGGGAAAGGGTTATCACTCGCAGCGGTCTTTTTCCCCGATCGGCCTTCAGATCCGAAATCTGGAGTTATTTCCACCAGATGGGAAAACAAGGGTGAGAGAGAGCGAGGTGTACCTACCTTCCCCATCTTTCCCTTCTCTGCAGGCGAAGAAGCGCCCAATCCGCCAGCTGCATCGCCATTTAATTAATTGAAGCTGCACGGTTCGCGGCTTGTGCGACCAGAAGGGCTGCATCTGACGCGCGCGTGGGTGATATGCTGGCGTTGGTCGTCCATCGAAGCAAGAAAGACCGGGCTGTCGTAGGTGTAACCTGAGAAGGATGAATGAATGGTGGTGGGTAAGGGAATATGTGTAACGAGCTGACGCGATTGGTGATCGAGAAGCAGAAGGAGCAACACAACCCCATTTTCTGCCTCCCCCTTGAGCCTTCGATAGGAAGCAGCACCACCGCACAAGCCCCAATCAGTATTATTGCCCTCTTCCTCACTTCTTAGAGCGTCCCAAGAGGTGCACCGAGTGACTCACTCCGGGCTGCTCACGCACATCTCTGCGGCCCTCACCACCCAAACAGTCGCGTACGTTGGCAGATTTGATGCGGCTGAGCCGTTTCTGTCCTCAATCCTGATCAATGCCGAACTACCACCGTTTGGCAGTTTGAACCTTGGCAGCCACGGGGGGGCTCCCGTCCATGGTGGTATTGTTACCCGGTGGCCAGATCAGACCACAACTCCGTCAGTTAACCCTCCGCGTCCCTTCGGCATTAGGCCCCAGGAAAAGAATAATAAACCACAAGAAATAACATAAAATCGAAATAAAATCGGAAATCCCCCCTCCCCCGTCATGATAATTAAAACAACAAGTAAGGATAGCACAGCCCCCCAAAGGGAAACAAAACGAAACAACACCAAGTGGGGGGTGAGAGGGAAGCAATTGGCCCGTTCGCGAGTAATTCCCGGAGACAGACCCCCTCCTCCTCCTCCTCCTCCTCCGCTGCCATCATGCCGCCAGCCAGCAGCGCACGCACTCAACTCCCCCATCCCATCCCATCACGGGAAACTCTACAAACACCTTCCGCCGGCAGCGGGCCCATGACCCGCCGTACGTAGTAGTAGCATGCTGCACCTCACCCCTTGCCCCTGAATTTCCGATCCGTGCGTGCATCCACAGGACAACCCAGAAAGAAACAACCCCATTTCCGCCCCTGGAGATATTGAGGCTGAGCACAAGAGAACGCGTAAGGCCGGCGCGAAAGCCCCTGAATATTCAACCTTGGGACCCCTGATCGGATGCTTCTCAGTAGTGCGTGATGTGATTAACTTGGTATCATTGTTTGTGATCTCCGGCACGAAAAGACCCTCTTGCTCTTGGATGGTCGGGGGGGGGGGGGGGGGGGGGATTCCATGTCACCAAAGAACTTGAAAGTTGGGTACGGAGAAGGGCAGAGGTATGTCGTAAGACTCGGCCTCAACTCTTTCCGTATTCAGTCAACATGGGCCTCAGGTCCGCCTTTAGTCTGAGTGATCCCCACCCACAAACAACAGCAGGGAAGATGATAGACAAAAGATGTAAACATCAATCAGCTTCAGGTCAACCTAACTAGGGGGGTGGGTAATAACCACCGCTATCTACGTAATCGACTCCAGACAACAAGAACAACCCACGACCAACCCAGCGATCCGTATAACCTATCATCCAATATACCATTTCATCCCATCCGACCACATAAATGCGCCATCACCACCGTCAACACGTCGTCAGCCCAACCAGCAGTTATCATGTCTTAGCTACCTGCAAACGGTGCACAGTTGTCTTTCTCTTTGCTCATGCCCATACGCCCGTGCATTCGTTACCTAGCCTATTTCCCAACCGCCATCACGGATTCGTATGCCACGTTCCAAATACTTCATCACATTTCCCCCTTTCCTCGTTTACCCCATTTTCTTTCCCTCATAGATCCCCCCTGCAAATGTGTTTTGCCAACAGGCCTGTGGCACCAGCAATAAGTTGCTCGCCAGGCGGCACCTCGGCGCGGATGCTGCCTAAATATTCGGGGGGGTATCTAAACTCCAACGATGAAAAGCTATCTACTAGAAGTGCGTGAGTCGCAAGATTCTGATTAGATCTCGAGACAAGAGGCGGACTGGCTATATGGCGTAATTTGCCTTCAGCGCTTGCTGATCCTGAGCGTTCATCTGTCCGATAAAGTCGTTGAACTGGGGAATCATCTGGCGGTAGATGTTGAGCACCTGGCACAAGCTAGGTTAGCACAATGTAAATTTCGCCTTCTATTCTAGGGAACTTACATTCTGGAAAACGTCGTGTAGTTCTGACTTGATCGGTGTCCGCAGCTTCAGGTCCCGGTATCTTGCGATCGCGACAAAGAAATGAAGCAAAACCTTCTCAATGGCCTGGGGGTTCTGGGCCACGGTCAACCCAAAACCCTTGAACGCCGTAGCCTTCTCCTCGGACGGGTCGACCTCATCCATCGAGTTTAGGAACTCTTCGGCAAATGAGGACAGGTGAGGACCGAGTAGCTCGTGGTTGTCGATGCCCATTCTCCCCAGTGCGATAGCGGCATTCTCGTTGACGCCCTTAGGGACACGAGGGTTCGCGATGATCTCAACGCATCGTTGGAGCAGCTCTGGGACAAAAGGAGCCAACGCCTTTTTGTACTGAACTGCAATCTCACCCGCGCTCCAGCAGGCATTGTTGACGACGCTGAACCCGTTGTCGATCTCCTCGTCCAGGATGTTGTCTAAGTCCAGTCGCTTCAGGAGAATAGGCATGATGGTGGGAAGGCACGAGCTAAGCTGATCAAAGACGTACTTGGCCAAGTCACCAAGCAGGGCATATGCTGATTGCTGGACTTCATCGGCGGGGTCTTCCAAGCAGAAGCTCAGCAACTCAAAGAAAGCTGGCTGGCTGCTCTGGACCAGCTTAGCCGCCTTCTCGTTGCCGAGAGCCTGAATAATGGCGCTAAGGAGGTCCAAACTCGTCACCAAGAAATCCTTATCCGGCTGATCAAAGTTGGGATTGCTGTTGGCAGCCATGGATTGCTCCAGGTTCTGGTGAATGATGTTGACGCACCGCCCGAAGATTGGCTCCGCATATGGTGAAAAGGCGTCGCCGAGGGCCATAGCCACGTACGACAAGCACTCCAACAGAGGGAACAACTCCCGGGACTGGTCCGGCACCTTCTGCCAGCGGTCGATCAGGGCGGGCATCAGCTGGTTGCAAAGCTCGGGACGGGCGAGGACCGGTCCGATATGTTCCGCCAGCGTCTGAACGCAATCGTAAAGAACCCACCTGTTCTTGTCCTTGTACTTGTTGAAGCATTGTACGTATTGTGCGATGATTGGCCCACAGTACGGTTCCAGCTCCTTTCCAGCCTTCTCCTCCAAGTTCGCCATCGCGGATGCTCCAGCCTCTTGAACTTTCTTATTCTTGTCTAGCATCTTCTTGAGGATGCCGTCCATCAAAGGCAGGAAGTATGTGTCTTTCTGGAGGGGATCCTCGAGGGAAGCTGCCCATGCAGAGTAGCGACCAAGCGTCCAACATGTGATCTGCCTGACGACCGGCTCCGGGTCTTCGAGGAGACTGATGAGATAGGGCACAAGTTCGGGGAGATGCGGGGTGACCACATCCATGCAACCCTCGGCGACTGCACCGAGCGCGAGCACTGCGGCCTCACGATACGGCCAGTCCGCATGTCTCAGATTCGTCTGCAAATAGGGCAATATGGATGTGAAGACAGTGGCGCCAAAATCGTTTGCAAAGACGTCCAGGGCGGCCGCGGAACATTTCCGGAGAGTCCATTTCTCGTCCGGGTTCTCGTCACCCTCGTCATCGTCGTCACCAACCTCGCCTTCCTCCAGACCCTCATCCATACTGGCGAGCTTCTCAAAGGCGTTGCCATTCTGACTTGCATCCGCCGATGGTTCGCCGCCGTTGACAGTGCGCGTTAGGTTCTTCTTGGCAAACTGCGGCTTCAAGTCCTCTTCTTTGTCCTCTTCATCCTCATCGTCCGAGGCCCCGCCGAGCATGGCAATATCTTCCGGGCTATACACCATGCATTCCAGCAACACCGGGATGATCTTTTGCACGTATGGTCCCAGGGCCTGCCACAGGTTCTCGTGCTCCCCAACTGATAACCAGAACTCGGCGGCTTCGCAGGCAAGATCCTCGTCATCACTTTTTTGCTGGGTGATGATGTAGTCGACGAGGCCACTGATGTGGGGCAGGAGTTTGTCCGGCCTCGTCTCAACAAGCCGAACAAAAGCACGGCAAACTTGGCGACGAACCTCCGGCACTGCGTCGTCGGAGAGGTAAAACAAATGTTGGAGAAGGTCATCGATCGAGTTGAGCATCGCTTGCGACTTCCGCGGAGTGAAGACATTGATGGCAGTCAGAGCTTGGGCGCGAACTTTGGGCAGCGGGCTTTTGGTGGCTTGAATGAACTTGGGGAGGAGAAAGTTGAGGGGTCTCTCGCCTCTCTGTTCCCTCTCCAGCGCTTTGGCGTTATCTTCGCATATCTTTGCCATGGCCGACATGGCGCCTTCCTGGGCCTCGTTCGATACCTGGCCCGATTCATTGCTGAGCAGAGTTAGAAGCTCCGGTAGCAGCTCCGGCCAACTGTAAACACCCCCGCGGCGTATGATCTCGGTCGCAATATTGCCTGCATAATTGCGAATCTGCGCATTCTTGTCCTGGATACCCAGAGGGACAGCAAGTTTGACGAGGGCCAGGCTGGCTTCGGGGATCTGCTTTTGGCCGGCCTTGACATTGTTCTTGAGCATGATGGCGGCGGCCGAGCGGACAAGATGCCAGTCTTCGGCCCTTAGTCCGATGTCCGGAGGCGGGGTCGCGAGTGAAAAGATGAGTGCCAGGTAGTTGTTGATATCGGGAGACGACTTTGCCTGCGCGAGCATCTTTGCGAGGACGGAGTGTCAGTCTCGGCGGCAGCACCCCCTCGAGTCAAGGACGGTCCAACTCACCAGCTCTGCAGACTTTTGTGCATTTTTGTCAAAACCGCTGAGCGAGTCGCGGAGGCAGCCCGCGAGGGTGCTCAGCGACTCCTTGTTCGGCTCCCAAGACATGGCGGCGAGCTGAGTGTTGGTTCTTCGAGACCAACTGTCTCTCGGAAGGTAGCGTCGGTGGTCAAATCGATGCGGAATGCGGAATGAAGGGAGGCCAGGCGTTGGACGATCTGGCAGGTGGGGTGCGGAAGGGAATTCTTCGAAGGCCTGCTGTCTCTCTCGAGATGGTAATCGAGCTCTGCTCCAGTATCGGCGTGTTTGGAGGAGCAGCCCGGACAGTGGTCCACGATGCGATTGGCGTGGTCGTCAAGTCGAGGGGCGCAGATAGGTAGTAAAGACTATGATCGACGTTGCGGCAATCTGGCAGGTGGGAGGTGGGGTGAAGGTCCCGCTTTTTCTTTTCGAATTTCCGCCAGCCGTAGCGGGGCTGAGGTATGTTAGTAAGTGCCTTTTTCTACCTACCTACCAGCAGACAGCAACAAGGAGAGGCGGCAGTCCCTTCTGCAAAGCAACCAGGTGGCTAAGAACTCAAGCGGCTGGCCGTTGGTAAAAATCACAGAGAGTGGAATCGGGGACTTTTGAGCACAGAACTGCCGTAGAATGGCACACAAAGGGTGAGTTGGTGGCCGTCTCGTGGGGACCCTTTTGGACAGGGCCAACGAGCAGGACAAAGGCGTGCCTATTATGCTACAGCCATCTTTCAACACCAGGTCAATAGGTAGTAGATACGCTGCAGATCTAGATTTTGTCATCTCCCTACCGGACCATCGCTGGGCACCAGGGCAATAATTACCCTTTGACTACTCTCGCCCCTCACAACCTGCTTGGAACAGCCAGTCGACTGGTGCGGATGAGTGGCAGCTGGCACAACCGCAACAGTCGGTCTCATACATGAATGTTGTGCTCCATGAACATATCCTGCTATCGGATGGTTGCACCCAGCAGGGCCGAACTGAACCCATCACTGAGCCGCGATGTCCTGGCGCTTCGCTTCAAGACACAACGCCATCTGAGAGCGGTTGTGTGGCCTTGATAACAGGCTGGAGTCTTGAGAAGACCAGCGCGGCCACTTGTTTGAAGGCCTCCATCTCCTCCTCAACTGTACCCCCAAGGCCTGTGCTGGCGAAGCTCATCGAGTTGCCGACATAGGTAGGCAACTGCGTCTTCTTCGCCACGAACTTAGCTAGCCGAGTAGTGAACTCGAGTGTCGGCTCCACCGTACAGAGCGGCGTCGACAACGGCTGAGTCGGATTGTATTTCTGAGGCCATGTTTTAGTCGATCCGACAAGCCAAAGAAGAGAGAAGCGGCGGGAGACAAGAACACACATCGGGAAGGGCATAAACAAATGAGCCCAACGGGGTTGCAGCGCCGGCCTCCTCCCCTGAGGCGGTTGTAAGGAAGAGCAGGACGGACTTCGCCTTGACCGTCAGATGCATGAAGATGCGTGTGTCTATCGACCGCGGCAGCGGCAGTGAGAGCTGAATGGATTCATCCATGGCTGAAGTTTGCAAGGTTGATGGTGTTTGACCGGGGAGCTGCGGCAGGGCCCGCCTGCAATTTCTCCGATGCGATGCATGTCAGGGCGCTTTCCGTGGTCTCTGTCAGCAGCCATGTAAACTCTGCAACTTGATACCGGCCGAAACCTTTTATCTCAAATAAGGTACGGGTCGTTAAAGGGACCATCTTTCTTTTTTTGACATGGCCTCCCGACCGCTCTCCTTCGCCAATTTTAGGTCGTTCTTGCCGGGTTGTGGCTCGCATCTGTACCCTCCAGCAGGGTAACGACGCTGTGGAGCAGGGGCAAGTAAGCTGGAAGGCGCCGCGGTCCCTGGACCCTCTACCCTTGATCCCCGCAAACGCCGCCCGATCTAGGAGACGCCGTCACCACGCCTTCCTCGCGCTCGCCGACCCAGTCAAAGGGGGTATTGGCTTCGCAGACTCCAATATCATTTTATCCTTTCGTATTTAAGGAACAGTTTGGGGATAGCCCGGGTTGGGTAGCGATGTCGCAAGAGGCAACGACGGATGAGTCGGAATGGCACGGAGTCTCCGAGTCTATGGGTGACCCCGAGGAAACCAAGGTCATATTTTGCGCTCTCGACTCATTTTTGTAAGTGGCCGAGTCTCATGTTCATGGCGCTCACGGTGTTCTCACCCGGGACGCTCATTTCCGCAGCACATCCTCTGCATTTCCCTGCTTTTCCTAAGCTGCATCCAGCACAAGTCAATACCAACAGATATTTTTCACTCCCAAGGAGTGAAACCCCCTGGATGTTGACATTCATCCCCTGCCGGCATAGCAACATTTGCCCTTCAATATTTCTGTTTGCTAACTGAACCATAGCCAATATCCCAAAGTTGCACACTTCAACTGCACTCATTTGCGGAGGCAGTCATTCTACGCACTGCCCCAGAAACAATGGCAGATGCTAGCCGCGCCCCCTTTCAACTACCTGGAGACTCTGGACAAAGTCGACGATGCAATAGATTCAAACGCGGAACTGTCACGCATTATTGCCAAGACGGGCTTGCCTTCGTTTCTCACCCCCGAGCAGATGATACCAGGGCAGGAGCCCCAGATGCCGGCGCAATGGTCCGGCTGCGCAAAGCGCCAGGACATCGACAAGGCACGCAGCACAATACGCCAATTCTACCGTGACTGGTCTGCCGCGGGCCGAACCGAACGAGAGGCATGCTACGGCCCAGTAATGCGCGCTCTGGAGGCGGAGAAGGCGTCACGGACTGGCCCCGATAGCTACCAACCGCTCAAGGTTCTGGTCCCTGGCGCAGGCCTCGCTCGCCTCGTATTCGACCTCTGCCTCAATGGGTTTGATACGGAGGGTAACGAGATATCATACCATCAGCTCCTGGCATCCTCCTATATCCTCAACAGCTGCGAACGTGCCGGACAGCACACCGTCTACCCATGGATCCACAGCTTCTCAAACCACCAGACGAGAGCCAACCACCTGCGAGGTTATCCCGTGCCTGATGTGCACCCTGCGACTGAGCTTTCTAAAGCCGGGAGGAAGGGTCCAGTCGGCGAGATATCCATGGTTGCTGCCGACTTCTTGTGCCTATACAGCGACGAGGAGCACGCCGACAGCTACGACGCAGTCGCAAGCGTCTTTTTCCTCGACACAGCTCCCAACCTGATACGTTACCTTGAGACCATCTTCCACTGCCTCAAACCCGGAGGTGTGCTAGTCAATATCGGGCCGTTACTCTGGCACTTTGAAAATCATGCGCCCGGAAATCACGGGTACGATGATGACAACGGCGAGACGGAAAGCGGCGACACCACGGGCATTGCTGACCCAGGCAGCTTTGAGCTGACAGATGATGAAGTCATGGCGTTGGTGGGCAAGATTGGGTTTGAGGTGGTCTCACGGGAATTAGGTATGCCGGCGCCTTATATCCTGGACGCACAATCGATGCTGCAAACGGTCTACAGAGCGAGTGCGTGGGTGGCTCGCAAGCCGTATCGCGATACGTCCTGAGAGATTCTAGGAAGCTAGGTACAGGAACATGGATTCTCAGCTTTGATGCATGAGATAAAGCAGGGGAGGTGAGGAAGAGGCAAAGCTTTGTACAACGATAATTTTTCTCATTACACCCAGCGAGACTAGATGGGGGATATGCGTAGAATTTTGGGATCACATAACAGATATCTTCTTCTCACAGCTTCGACCCTGGGTCCATCAGCTCGCCACTTGACCAGAGCGCACCTCCATCAACAGGAATTGCTGCACCGTTAACATGCGAGCCAGCCCTGCTAGACAGGTAGACGACCACGCCAGCGATATCTTCGGGCACGCCCAGCCGCAGCATGGGATTCGTCTTCGCAATAGCTTCCGCACCTCCGGCCTTCTCCAGCAGCCCATTGCTCATCTTGCTCGGAAAGAATCCCGGACAGATACTGTTGACCGTACTAAACAAACCGTCAGTTAGTAGTTTGCTCCCATACCAGGATACCCACACATCGCAAAAGAGAAGAATTAAGCACATACATATGCCTCGGGCCCAGCTCAACCGCCAGATTCCTTCCCAAGTGAATGGCAGCCGCTTTGCTCGCGGAATAACCATACGTGCCGTTTTCGCCCAGCGACCCAACCCCGAGGCCGGCCACGCTCGCCGTGATCAGCACCCGGCTCGGGTCCGCGATAGTCCCCCGCTTGCCCAGCAAAGGGGCGCACTCCCTGACAATGTTGAACACGCCTCGCACATTCAGATCCATGACCTTTGCGAACGCCTCATCAGGATGCGAGTCGAACGGGGCACCCCCTAAACGCCCCCCAAAAATCAGCATGTCTCCTCTCCACTCACTCACTTCTAGAAACCCCCCTCCCTCCCCTCCCATGCCCATGCCCACCAAACACACCCCAACAACAACAGCACAACATCAACAACGACAACCTCACTCACAAGTAGCACCCGCATTAGCAAGCAAGATATCCACATGATCTGTCTGGCTCTTGACAGCCGCCACAAGGCTCCTCACGCCCTCCAGAGTCGCACAGTCCGCAGGGGCTGAGATAGCCACAGCGCCGGGGGCCAGGCCCGGCAGAGCGTTGAGCTCCTTGCAGGCCTGTTCGCACGCGGCGGCCTTGCGCGAGGAAATGAAGACCTTTGCGGCGCCTGCTTGGAGCAGGCTTTTTTCCGAGGGTTAGTTTACGTTCTGTGTTTCTACTTGGTACTTGGTAGGTAGGCAGGTAGATACGTAGGTAGGTGAGATGAGGTGTTGAACGTACGCGGATGCAGCTGACAGACCGAGTCCGCGAGAGCCTCCGGTCACAATGGCGACCTTGCCCTTGAGGGAGAACAGGGAAGGGAAATCGCTGAGCTGTGCGTCAGACATGTTGGATGTGAATGGAAGGGTGTATGGCGAGTGAGTGATAGATTGAATTGGGAGGATGGTGAAAACAAGTATTAGAATCTAACGCCCATGTCTTGCTCTCCAGTGTAAGCTATGGCTACAAGGGTGGTTGTGCCCACTTGACCCTGGATCATGATCCCCGGATTCGATCCCTTTGCCGAGGCACCCCACCTCGTCAGCCGCCCCCTCACGGAGATCACTGTCATCAGCCTGGCCGCGAGTTCCATTCACATCACACCTGCCCAATGTTGACCTCCAACGTATCACTTTTCGCGCATCGCCGTCAACACAGATACGTGTGGCTATACGCAATTTATACTCAGTACTATAAGCCGCTCGGAATTTTGGTCGGCCACGCCAAAAATGCTGCAAAAGACGCTCAGCCAGGGTTGTTCTTCTCCCAACCACCCAAACGCCAAACCCCGGCGCCATTGCCGTCCTCTCCTCAATTCATACACAATGCGTGCAAATCACACGCGCGAGGACATTACTCATGACCTGAAACACCATCTCCGTTCCTTCCGCTGATCCAATCTTATATCTCGATCAGGTTTGGCTCATCTAGAGCTGGCTGCTGCCCAGCTTCTCCTGCTTCGTTTGGGATTTGTTCCCCTTCTGGTCCGGTTTCTGCTTCAGTAGTAGCGGCAGCGGTAGCGGCCGCCGTAGCAGCAGCTTCCTCTGCCTCCCTCCTTTGGCGCTCAGCGCGCTCTTGTGCTTCGAGGTGAGCAATGTGACGCTCGGCCACACCAGGGGCTATGCTGGCGAGGAACAGTAGGCCAGCTCTCTCAACACGGCGTACTTGATCCAAGAGCCAGTGTCCGTTTACCCGCCTGCGCTCCGCCACAAGCCTAGCCGCCGTCTGTGCCGGGATCGGTGCCGCCGGGGCCGGTTGCGCGTCGCGTTGCGGCTGTGGGTTAGGATTCCCGAGTGGAATCAGGCCTTCCAAATGTTGTCGGAAGGGGTCCCACGCTTGGTTTGCAAGCCCATTGAGCATTCCCGTGTTCAGAACGAACACACCAATGGCGATTGCCACCATGGTCAGCCAGCGAGACCAGCTGGGATCGTTTGACGTAAACCACCACACGAAGACAACCAGCCTAATCAGAAGCCAGAGGTGGGGCCACATCGCTGCCACGAACGCGCCCGCGCCAGGATTGTTGGGGTGCGCCTGCAGAGGGCGGACGGGAACTTGCTGCACAACCTGCTGGGGGCCTCCTCGGACTGCCATCCGGAGAGGTGCCGCCTGGTTCTGGCCTTGTCCCTGGACAGGTGCATCGGCCTGTGCTTGTTGAAATGGCTGTTGCTGCGGGGCATGCACCTGGGTCGGCCAAGGCTGAGGGAACATGGGTACCTGCTGCCGCAAGTGTTGTGGCATGGGGTTGTATTGGTAAGGGTTTGGTTGGCGAGAGGCCGAGGGCGTGACATACATCTCCGATCCAGGCTGAATTAGAAGTCCACGAGGGCCAGTTGGGGAGGAAAGGATGTAGACCTCAGGCTGTGCAACTGCCGCCTGGCTTTGCGGCTGGTTGTTGTGCGGTGGGTTGACTGCAATGTTTCCGCCGTGAAGACCCGTTCTCAAAGAAGGGTCGGGGGTAGCGGTACGGCTTGCGTATCTTGGTGTTCCAGGGAAAAGAGGCGTTGTCACACCGGGTTGGATAGGCTGGACCGGGCCGTTGAAGTTCGCAAGGTTCGCCATGGCCGCCAGCGAGGCCCCAGACGTGCTCCGGTGCATTGCATTCGTTATCGTTTGGGTCGCCTGTGCGGCATCGGCTCCACGCATGATGTTCGCAACATCCGCTGGGGACAGAACACCGGGTACAGCGGCGCTCAAGGCCGGTCCGCCATGCTGCGGGGCGCCAGGCGTGGGACCGGTAGTGACCGTCTCATTAACGGTCATTCTCCAGTACTGGCCATTAGGACCGACCCCTTCGCGGACAACCGTTTGTGTGGGCATTGGAAACGCGGGGCTATTCCGGCCCCCTGTGCTGTCTGCGGCATTTGCTTGCCCGGCGCCTTGGTCTTGGAGACCATACAAAGACATAGCCGCGGCTGTCCGATCACGTTGTTGTTGTGTCATTAGCTGACGGTATGCGCCTTCACGTTGCAACTGGTTCATCCATTGCAGCATGCTTTGGTGTTGCTGTTGCTGCTGCTGCAGTTGAGCATGTTGTCGCAGCTGAGGCTGCTGTTGTAGTTGCGCCTGCTGGCGTATATGTGCCGTTGTTGGGGATGCCGTTCCTGGGTACCCCGAATTAGCCCCGGAAGCGGCATGGGGCCGGTGGTGATGGTAGTGATGAGTGTGGTTGTGAGCTGCTGAGGTATCTGCTGGCGCCGGGCTCTGATCGCGGAGCGGGGTTGCTGGCGAGAGAGCTGGAGCGGGAGCGTGGTGGTCGACCGCATCTCTCAGTACGAGATGAAGAGTCAGCTGGTCCCCGCTACGGAGCTGTTGCCACACCTGTTAGTATTCCAAAGATGCAACGGAGGCCGTACGTTCTGGGAGATTTACCAGTTCTTCGGTGAAAACATCCTTCAGGGTGTCGCTGTCGCGTGCGAGGAGCCTCCCCCGATGAATCAGCCGTTGCTGGTCGTCCGCTGGGCTCGATGGCAACGTATCTCGAATCTTTTCTTTCAACTGGCGCACCGTGGTGTCGTATGGGAGGGCGGAAAAGGCCAGGGGGCCGACTCCAACATTAGGAGACACGATTTGGAGGTTGGCAGTCAACGAGGTCGCGTCTCGAGAGCTGGGCTGCGGGTCGCCCATCTGCGCATTCGCATCCGCCATGTTGGCTGTGAGACGGGGTCCCTATCGAAATCGGTCGGTGGTACGATCGTAGAGGCTGATGGTTGAAGCGCTCAGAAGCCAAGCTAACAACTCATCGGAGGTCGCATCCCTGGCAGAAGGGACCTGGATTCTAAATGGTCAGATCTCTAGAGTGGAAATCGAGTGCCGGTGGTAATGCGCCAGAAGTGGCTTGTTGGGATGGAAAACGAGTGCAGTAACGGGAAGTTGACAAAAATACAAGGCTCGTTGTCCCGAACCTCCTTCCAGCTGCCATTTTTGGCTAGTGTGGCCCCGCCATTTACATGAGCACGTACCCCTCCAGTGGCTTCCTCCACGCATTTCACGGATCCCAACTTCAACTTCAACGCTTCGCCATGGCGGCAATCATGTCGAGGTCAACGACATCCCCGTCGGTATCGGCTTCATCGGCAGTTCCGTCAGCATCTACCATACTTACTTCAGTTAAGTCGACGAAAGATAGCAATCCCCCGACCGTGCGATTTACCAATACGCAAGATCTCTTCAATATCATTAATTCCACTACTGGGGATTTCCTTACTGTCACAAGTATGATATTACCCTCTTATTTCTATATAACATACTAATTATTTAGACGTCTCTCCTGATCAATTTACCGAAACCGAGCGTGAGCGAGACACTGGGCGAAAGACTGGGCAAAAGAGACGATGTCGAAAGTTCCGTTTTCGTTGCTATAATGCTAATTCCCAGATCTTAATTATCACAATCCTAACCGATCTATACGAGGCCTTTCACCTGGGACTTTATCACCCGTTTATCCGGAATACTACAGAGGAAGAGTGGAAATCAATTGGGTCGGCTACACTTCGAGCTGAACAAGGTCATCCTGGAGGAGATGGCGGAGAAGGCGATTCGACAGGCGGTCCATGGCTGGAACGTGCAGGAGCAGGTAATTGGCTAACGCTAGTTATTGAGTCTGGACATTCTGAAACATTACCCGAGCTTCACAAGGATATGCAGTGGTGGTTTCAGACATCAAACCACGAGGTTAAGATTGTCATTCTGGCGAAATTTGACAACCAGCAACACCACATTTTGCTAGAGAAATGGGAGGAAGAAATCTCAAGTCCACAAGGAGCGATCACGCGAAGTCGGGCTGCTGCTATATTGCAGCAGAATGGTGTTCTCAACCCAGTGAAACGGCAGTCAATCACCATCACCCGCGATGAGACAACAAATCCAGTATCGTACAATGTTACTAGGGGGGCATTAGTACTAGGATTTCGACTTCTTTTTCTTCGCGATCCAGGCCCTCAGGAGGGAGATATTGTACTTAGCATTCAGAGCCTGCAGCTGTATGCAAAGAAGGTCTGGGCTCAGCTGCCGAGATCAGACTAGCCAATCAGAAATCAGTATTGATGACCCAACATATGGCTGCGGATTAACGCCACTACCGTTGCCTCGCCTATCATCGCTTGTGGTTTGCTCTCGAAGCTCCCTCGGCATTTAGCTCCTGTGTCATGACGCTGATCCATTGAGCTTGCAGTCCTCACCATGCTCGCTTGATTTCTTGTATCTGAGCGCATTGGTGTTGGATTCATCCACGCTTCAGTGATGCGGGTGTCCTAGCTGCTGCGAAACCCATTTTTCCAGCGTCCACGATTCCCAACGGGCCCATCAGTTCCAACGAAAGATGGCCGCCGCCAGGACTGGGCTCGCCCGAACGGCATTCGAACGAACTCCCACCTGCCTATGTCGGCGCACATACTTCTCGTCTCAACGGGCGCAAACAACGGCGCAACGCATCCAAGGACGCCGTCCTTACTCCCAACAACCGCCCAAGCGGCCGAAGCCCTCTACCAAGATCGAATGGTATCCCATCCCCATTGGCTTGGGCATAGGATTCCTGGGCCTCGTGCAGTTTTACAAGGTGTACACGCGGGAGCAGGAAAAGGAGTCTCAAGACGATGGGGAGCCGGGATCGCCGCGTCCGAAGAAGAGGCCGCGGATTCGGCCGGATGGTCCATGGTACAGTCAACTAGGCCCGCAGCGATGTTGAAGGATAGCACTGACTGTCACACCAGGCAGGTACAGGTCATGTCAACGTTACCGCTCAAAGCTATGTCCAGAATATGGGGTAGATTTAACGAGTTGAATATCCCGTACTATCTGAGAGTTCCCGGTTTCAAGTTATATTCCTTCATCTTCGGCGTCAAGTAAGTTCAGAGCCATCTTCATCTTATCTTCACTCACTTACAGTGCTCGCAGCTTGGATGAGATCGAGGAGCCTGACCTTCACAACTTCCCCAATCTGGCATCGTTCTTCTATCGCACTTTGAAGCCAGGGGTGCGCCCGCTGGATCCCGACCATAATGCGCTCCTCTCTCCTGCCGACGGCCGCGTCCTGCAGTTTGGCCAAATAGCAGGCGGTGACATTGAGCAGGTCAAGGGCATGACCTACACTATCGACGCATTGCTGGGTCAGAATTCGCCTACTCCTAGTATTTCGAGCCAGAACCTCGGGGACGAGAAGCTCCAAAGCGACGAGGAACTACTAAAAAAGGAAGAAGAATTTGCCCGCGTAAACGGAATCTCGTACACGCTCCCAGATTTGCTTTCGGGCAGCAAAAAGACAAGCAAGCGGAACAAACCAAAGGACGAGTCAGTCACGCCGTCTCCCGTGTCTGTGTCCGAGGTTCGCGCTGAGCTTGCTCTGGGCGAGAAGCCGTGGTATGATGTTCTCTCAGCCGATAAACTCAACACACTGTACTATTGCGTCATCTACCTGGCCCCGGGCGATTATCACCGCTTCCACTCTCCCACAAACTGGGTCGTCGAGCGTAGACGACACTTCGCCGGTGAGCTCTTCAGCGTGTCGCCGTATCTTCAGCGCACGCTGCCAGGGCTTTTCACACTTAACGAGCGGGTCGTCCTACTTGGACGATGGCGGTGGGGGTTCTTCAGCTATGTCCCTGTTGGCGCTACCAACGTTGGTTCTATCAAAGTCAACTTTGATCGCGAGCTCCGAACCAACAGCCTGACAACGGATACGGAGGCTGACAGGGCGGCTGAGGAGGCGGCCAAGAGGGGTGAGCCGTATCTGGGGTATGCCGAAGCGACCTACGAGTCAGCCAGCGCCGTGCTGGGTGGCCATGCGTTGCGGCGAGGCGAGGAAATGGGCGGGTTTCAACTGGGTAGCACCATCGTTCTGGTCTTTGAGGCACCTGTTGCCCAGCAAGATGGGTCAGGCCAAGTCCGGAAGGGGTGGTCGTGGCACGTCGAGAAGGGGCAGAAGCTGAAGGTGGGCCAGCCCCTGGGGCGTGTACACGAAGAGTAATCAGTGTACGTTGTACACGTGGGACCTCATCGCGTGCTCGGGGCTTACTCTACCCGTTACTACAACATTGTCCGCTCGTCCCAGGATCACAAAACAATCAATTTGTTCGGCCATCACAATCAATCGAAGAACATTTCCATACAGATATATGTGTATACCCATCTGGGTGTATCAAAAGCAATTCCTTTATCAGAACTCCACCCAATGCGTTGCAATGCTTGCCTAACCACCAACCCCTCTAATCAGCAGTTCAGGAATAACCCGCCTGCTTGCTTCTAAGCACCAAAGACTTTGAGCTTCTCCTCAATGGGCGAGAAGGTCTTCTCGCCAGCCTCGCCGGCCCGGCCGCCGAACACCAGCTGGGCATTGAGCTTCCAGGTTGTGGGGAGGTCCCACGTCTTGGCCACCTCGGCGTCGACGAGCGGGTTGTAGTGCTGCAGGTTGGCGCCGAGACCCTCCGCCTCGAGAGCCACCCAAAGGGCGTGCTGGAGCATGCCGGTGCTCTGGGTCGCCCACACGGGGAAACGGTCTGCGTAGACGGCAAACTTGGCCTGCATACCCTCGATGACGGTGGTGTCCTCGAAGAAGAGAATCTGCGAGGTTGTTAGTAAAAATATAATAAATTCTTTTCAGATCTAGGGGATGGGTGTCATACCGAGCCAGCGGCGCCCTTGAACATGGCCATGCGGCCCGCCGTCGACTCCCAGTTAGCCTCGGGGACGATGGCCTTGAGGGTCGCGGTGGTGATCTCCCAGAACTTGTCGTGCTCAGCGCCGAACAGGACAACGACGCGGTTGCTCTGGGAGTTGAAGCTGGAGGGCACGTGCTGAAGCGCCTCGGTGACGATCTCCTGGATGCGCTGGGGAGTGATGCTCAGGTCCTTGTTGAGCGCATAGTAGCTGCGGCGGCCCTTGAGGAGCTCGATGAGGGTGTTTGCGTTGGCGGCCATGGCTGCTTTGGGCGTGGGGGCTGCGGGGGGAGTGCTGGTGGAGATGAAGCGGGAGGCTCTTGTGGTGTTCTGCCGGGGAATGGAGACGGCGGCGGATGAAAGAGCTCTGGTGACTGATCGGGCAAATCGTTGCATGGACTTGTTGGAGGTTGGGCTGTTGGGGGTTTGTTTACTGTGACTGAGTGGAGGGAAGGCGCGGGTAAAGTACAGAAATCAAGAAGCAACTTAGGGACGGTGGAGAGACATGGCTCTTATATCCATAGCTGTCTGGACCCCCCTAACCCCTCCTTTACCGTCCATGCTAATCTGTCTATCGCCGATGGAACGACAGACGACAACAGGTTCAGGCGTCCCCTCACTTACAATTCTTCGCACCCCCACTTTAGTGTTTCTCCTAGCAGTTCGCATTATCCACGCTACAGAACAATCCGGGCCTTTGTCAGCAACAGCTTGATCAGAACCGAGATAAGATCCCATCAGCGTATGTAAGCCACCCGTCAGCCAATCGCTGACCGAGCGCGTTCCGCAAAGGGGAACTGGATGATGAAATGTGCCCACTACCCTACCAATCGTTTACTCAAGCCTGACAAAGCACGCGACGCAGGGGTTGTGCCTGGACTCGGCAGCTACGTCCGTCCGCTCGGCGTCCGTCCGCTCGGCATCCATCCGTTCGGCATCCATCCGTTCGGCATCCGTCCGGGCGGGTGCGCGCTGGCGGATAGAAAAGGAAGAGAGGCAAGTTTCCGGCGGTGCGGAGACTTTACTCTGATTTTTTCCCCCTCTCTGTTCTTCTTCCGTGAAGGATCGAAATCCCCCTCGGACTCACTTCCAACGTATATCATCCCGCTTCAGCTTTTGCGCCGCCTTCACGTAGTGTAACAAGGATCCGGCCAAGTACAGGGACCATAAGACAATAAGATTGACGATGCTGCATACCTTATCGTGTTGCATTTTCGAGAGGCCTTACTAAACTCTTCCAAGGCTTATTCCAACGTAACTAAGCCTGTCACGGTACAACTTCCTAGTAGAGCCTGCTACAAGAAAGGCATAAGCCGAATCGGAGTTCTTCATTGCCTTCGTCAGCCCGATGGGGGCCTGAGTGAGCCCTCAAGTTTGTGGATTTCCGATCTGCGTTCCACTGCATCCTGTCCCTTTCCTTCAACCCAGCCAGCAACCGGACTAGACTGACCGCCTTGAATCCGAGCAACCCATCACGACTTGCCTCCGTAATGACTCCACCGTTTGGGGGCCGGACGCGGAGTCGAAGGCTGAAGCTCAGGGTCCCCGCGTTGCTCGACCAACATTTGTATCCGATTGGCGTCCCAGCTGCTAGCCTCTCACGAGGTTGTTGAAGGCGATTGCATCACTCCTGCAACATCCAATTCCGGTGCGACGTCGGTACCGACGCGGCTGATACACGTAGTGGAACAGGTAACAAGGACCAAAGCCAAGGTGTCAACCTCTGCCATATACTTCTATACTGTAATATGTAGCTAGCAACCCTGAAAACCAAGAGCAACCATACCTTGCAAACTAAGGATACTAGAAACTAAAGTGTATGAAGGTATCGATAGGTATCTAATCAGCTCATATCATTTCTCTAAACCAGGCCCGAGCCCCTACTAATGTAAACGCCGCCAATGCTCGCGCCAAACGCCAATGTGAAGGAAGCCCGCATGCAAGGAGGCTCTGGAACATGTACATAGCCGCGTAGGCTCCCTATGCTTTCAGCCAGAAAAAAAGTATGTACCAAAAAAGCTGAAAAGGGCGCAATCACCATGTCTCAGCGATGTATTGCCCAGCTTCCTTCTTCAGCTCCCAGAACTGCTTCGCTTCTTCGCGCTCAAGATTGCCTTTCTCCATCGCAACCTCGATCAGGGCCGTCTCAACGCCCTCGCCCATTCCCTTCGTGCTACCGCACACAAAAACGCGTCCGTCAACCGAGTTGATAATGTACCAGACAAGGTCGGACTGGTGTTTGACCTCCTCTTGGACATAGCGGCCTTCCCCCCTTCTGCTTTGCACTACCTTCTTGACTTCATCCTCATGCACACCCCACTCACCACTATACAACTCGTCGACGAGCGAGTCGCGGACACCCTGGAGTACCCAGACCTTGTTCGCACAGTTGGCTGTCTTGAGGCGACGCTGAACGAAGCCTCGGAATGGAGCGATACCCACTCCGGCTCCAATCAGCAGCATGGGCCCGTCCGAAACAAACTCTTTGGCGAGTGGGTTGGCCATCAGCCCCTTAAACATGGGGATGTAGAACTCTGGGTGTTCTTCACCCTTCTCCCGTGCTTCGATGAACTTAAGTGCCTGCCTCTGAAAGAATCCTGACCCGATTCCGGCTCGACTACCTGATCGCCAGTCCGCTGTCTCATGAACAGTGACCGCTATCTCGATCAGGCGGTGCTGCTTGCCGTCGCGAGTCTCAAACGACTCGTGGGGGTCGTTGGAAAGAGAGTAGAATCGGGGCATCAAGGGTTGTAGCACTGAGAACAAGAGGTCCAGTGGTGGCTTGGAGCTAGGGAATGCGTGTAGGAGCTGTACGAGACTGATGTGGGGACCTGTGCGGAAGTCGCAGAATACTCCCTGGCCCTCGGCAGCGCAAAGGAAGAGGAGGATCTTCCGCTCGCTCTCATCGGTCGCGTGTTCGGCGAGGACACGGAGAATCTGCTTCGTTGGTGGGTAGGACTGGATGTCGGAGCACCAGGTTAACAGATTACGACGCGTCGTAACAATCTCTCGTGCCATATCATCGCCCCAGACGGTGGGCCAGCGGCCCTTGGTTGTCCACAGCAGAACCGGCTTGTCGCGAAGGAACCGGGGAACGAGAAGAACATCGAAAATCTCGTCAACCATCGCCTGTTCGTTGGGCGCCGAGACACCGATCGCCCCGCCAACCTTGAAGTCAACATCCTCGCCCTCGGGATAGTTGGTAACATCGAGATCGAAATGGAATGTCCGTTTCTCAGCACCCACCCCCGTCAGCTCGCGGGTGTTATGAATCCGGGCTGCGAAGACGTGGTGGGGAGGATGTGGCTGAACAAAAGTTGGTGGCTGGATTTTTGTGTCTAAATCCTCCAAGCTCAATGTATCAAGACTCTTTGCGATATCATTGGCAGACGGTGTCGACGGCGATGGCTTGGTTGGTGACGGGAGGTTTGATGGTCGGCGCACCGGCTGCAGGAAAGTGGTTTGCTCGGGTAGGTCACACACGTTGCTTAGCGTGGTAGGGATTGCGTCGATCTTCAAAAACAAAGATCGATATGCGTCATTGTCGGGAAACGCAACGCGCTCGTAATCAAGCCCCGTCTTCTTGGCCTCGGCATTGCTGAGACAGCAGCCTCCACCGCAGCAACGCCTGATCAATTGAGTTGTTGATTCACCGGTGATGCGCTGCACATCATCGGGGCTTTTAGCAATTAGGCGCGTCGAGGCGCGTCGGCGTCGTGGTTCTGTTTGGTGGGGCTCTTCGATTTCTTGTTCGTCGGCCGAATCCGAGTATGTAAGTGACGGTGCGACAGACGATGCAGTCTGGGGCTCCTCGGGAATACTGCCTGCCGAGTGCTCTGCCAGAATGCGATCGATCTGTGTCGCCATTGTGCGGGAGGGAAAAGGGGTCTGAGAAGAAAGAGAAGATGTAGTGGCGAGAGCTGGAGTCGAGGGGAGCAGGTGGACGGATGTCAAAGGTAGTATGAATGCATGACCGGAACTTGGACGGAAAAACAGAAACAAGATCTCGATACAGTGTGGGCCAGAACTTGATGTCTGGAAGGTTCAGGGGACTGCCCAGGAGGTAATTCCACGGAATTGTTCCAGATAAGTCGGCAGCCTTGAAATGGTGCGACGTGGGTTTGGCAAGGCAGAGAAGACCAAGAAAGACAGAGAACAGAGAACAGAGAATGGGAAATTGGTGATCTTTAACTAATCGCCTTGCGCACAAGAGCGATCGTTGAGGTAAGCGACTTTTGAGAGCGGTGGGGCACACAGTGCGCAGCGTTCACGAGGTGGAGGTGGCCGACGTGACTGCCGTTTCCACCCGAGTTCCGATCCTCGAGTTACTCCTGTCGTCTGCGGAAGATCAAAGGCCCAGAACTGCCTGAATCGCGTCTCTTCAGCACCTCAAGAAAAGAGCTCCTCAGTGGCCTTCGGTTCTGTGACTCCTGTGGAGGCGTGACCTCGCTCGCCCTGCCCCCTGCCCGTTGCAATGCCCTAGTCCCCGCACATAAGGAGGGGGGAGTACAGAAGCTAGGTACGGCATGGAGCTCGCTATGAAGAATGGAGAACAGCCCCTTTCCCCTTGTTTTGCCCAGAATATAGAACCCTGCGGTATCGTATTGTACCACTGTCAGGTCAGTGCAATCTCACATGGGGTCATCCAAGCCTCCGCTGTACAAGGAAGTTGACCTCGGCCGACGGGACCCAGCCGTGAGGCATCACCTGATGTGGTCGATTCACCGGTTTCCACCTTGACTTGGACTAATAGCTCAATTGGTCATGATGCAAAGCAATTAGCAGAACACGCAAACGTAATGCTGGACTGCAAACCACATCTCACCCTCCACCGCTGCTTCAGGTGCTTTGCCCAAGAGCCTTTAGGCATCCGGCCAAGCCCGCCGCAGCGCTGGGCTCCGAGCTCGGCGAGGGGCGAGACAGGCATTGACCCTGGTGCAGTCGGCACTGTGTTGCAGCCTCTGCCGATATCTAATCAATCAGATTTTATCAATCGGCTCCACAACCGCACACAAAGTCCCAATTTTCCTTAGGGTGAGATTGATTAGATCTTGAGATAACCCACCCAAACGGCCATCTGGCTTGTGAACCCCTGCAATACGGCCGGCAGAGCTTCCCAATTCTCCCGCTATATTTTGCCTTTCCACGTCCACCGGAGCTGGAGCTTGGAGCTGGCAACAAAAACCGCTCACCACCGGACATTGCTGAGCGGTTGGGATGTCAGACCCGACCGAAGCTGTGGAGACGACACGGCACGGTGTTCCCTAGGACAACCAACCCCAATTTTACCTGTCCTCTCGTCTACCATTGAGGGAGTTGGCCGTCCCCGGAACCGCCCATCACCATCCCTCCACCTCAGAAGCTGCCCTTCGTTTAGATACCCGCGAAATGCGTGCTTCGCCCGCGTTTGTGCGGGATTTTCCTCGATCCTGGGAGGCCGAAATGACGTCCAAAGCACACCCTTGCCCGTGGCGCAATGAAACCTTCTTCCAAGCCAGACAGACAACCACTGGGAGATATACGCCAAGCTGTCTCATGCACACGGTCTCACGTTGTGCTGGCCTCTCTTGATACCCAAAATGCCCAACTCCTGGGACCTGTTATCCCCGACACTGAGGCACCTTAGCCCTTTCAAGTCCGATTTACCCACGGGGGCCGAGTTGCGGAGTGGAACGTCCCTTTTCTCGATAGGTTGAGATTAAGGGGAGACGGCGTGACGGCGCCCACCCCAAACACACACACCACACCTAGACCAAGACAGCAAGCTCAGTAAGTATTAAACATTATTACTTTGTAAATCAACTAGACAGTTGACATCATAAAAGAGGTAATCCGCAACTTACCGCCAAGTGTGCTTTGTCAACCTTATCATAGGGACCATAATACAACGAGTATCTTGTACCGCTTCGTTTGCTCGACAAGGAAGGTAGTTATGAAATGCTTAACACACCACACCCTAAATTCCAGTTGAGGTTCAAGTTGGACGTCTTTGGCCTCTGGTTTGGTTGATTTCTGCTGCACTTGTGTTCAAATCTCTTGCAGAAGAGGGATTCTTGGCTGAGAAAAGGGGTTGGGCAGGGTTGATCACATTGAGGATTGGTGCCCCGTTTTCTCCCTTACCCACAGCACCTCAGACAGCTAACCTCCTCGTTCATTTGGGGGGGGGGGGAA
>Ga0247770_1000188_pt1 | contig 57753 bp, 37 predicted proteins | sample UWRJL136409B6_FD_179943 | JGI IMG/M metagenome (GOLD analysis project Ga0247770, IMG submission 179943) | Plant litter microbial communities from Arlington Agricultural Research Station in Wisconsin, United States - UWRJ-L136-409B-6 | ecosystem: Environmental > Terrestrial > Plant litter >...
CTATACAGTTTATTATGTTGAACACAGAACTGGAACTCCTTTTACTATACGGCTTATAATAACAAAGATATTACTGTTTAAACCTAAATAATAATAATAACATTAATATAAACTCAAATATCTCTCTGGTTTTAATAGCTATTCCAAATCAGGCTTTAGATTAAGAATTACAGTTAAAATCTACATATAATACTACCTTATTCTATATTATAAACTAAAATAATACCTGTAAAAGTCATGGTTTTTTCACTTTAAAGCTGAATATCTCCCTTCACTTAACCCTAACCCTGAAAATAGAGTAAAAATCGGATTCTACATCACCTAATGCATATTAAAACGTATCATTTGATTATATAGGCTAATAATTAAAAACTATTAAATTATTACTCTAATTCACCCAGTTAGGTTAAAAAAAACCTTTAGTTTTTTACAGATAGAAATAGAAATAGTATAGTGGTAAATAGGGTAATATAAATTAAAGAGGTTCCCAGTTCGAATTGCATTTATGAAAGTGAAAAAAAAAACTGTAAACTGTAAATTGTAAAATAAAGCCTGTAAACCCTATAGAATAAAGCCTGTAAACTCTATAGAAGAAAGCCTGTAAACTTTGTAGAAGAAAGCCTGTAAACTCTGTAAAATAAAATCTTTAAATCTTTAAAAAAAAAGCTTTAAAAAGCAAGATTTATTTTTAATTATTCTTTTATCTCTTTAAATAGATATATTGGCCTCCGGACAGGTTTCTGTCGCTTTGTTCGCTGTACTTATTTAAATAAGCTTAATACCCCACGCCAAAATTGCCAGGAGCGAAAGTGAGGAATGGAGCGCTTCGTAGCGTAGTGAAGGGCCGTCGTGTAATGACGAACGAAGCGACGCTAGCAATTTTATTATAAATGAAAGAGAAGCAGCTTATTAAGTCTGGTAAACGAATTAATAATTAAACTTCTTATAGTTAAATTAGAAAACTTAATTAAAGCTTTTATTTAAATTGTTTTAGATAAAGTATTTATTAGTATAAATTGCCTTAAAAAGCTCTTACTCTCGCAGCCTTTAGGTATTGTAATAGGTATATTAGCAGCATATAGAATATTTATTAAGCTTTAGCCTTTTAAAAGAACGTTAATGCTATAACTTAAAGTCTTAAATAATAAGCTGGAATGTGTTAAAAGAGATAGTGATAATATCTTTATTTATTAGATAATAAAGGGTTTTCCACTTGATTTTTAGATCTTAATAGATATAACGAATAATCTTACGCTTATCTACACTACTAAATCTTTTAAGGCAGCCACTTTTAAGTAAAGAATCTAAGGATTAGTGGTGCTATAAACGTTTAAAGGTTATAGTAATAGTGTTTTGGTAGACGTGATGATTATATATATACGACTTAGCCCTTTAGTGTACCGGTTAACACATCTAAGATAATAAAAGAATGAGCTTCTTTTAATAACTCCTGGTTAGGGCTATGATTTCTGGTTATTTTAGTGCTAAAAGCTCTGGAATTAAGAGCTATAGCAAATAATAGTAAGTAGAAGAAAAAGAGAGGTAGTTATAACGTGTCCCGAAATTTATTTTAAAAGTAGCCTGTGCATATAGACTTTTTAACAGGGATTATATAGGTCGCTGTCACTATAATACACAGAGGGAAATCTAAACAGTAAGATATAAATAAACAATGTAATACTAGTATAAGAAACCAGAGTCTCTTACAGCTATTATAAGTACGATAATAACTATTTATATTAACTATTTAAATATCTTAATACTTACACGTTATGTTCCTAGGACACTGTCCCAACCTCTGTTATCCCAAGGCCTGGGACGTTCTCCGCCGGGACACTCCTAACTGGTTATAAGGGCTTTAGGTCTTTACACCCTTAGCCCAGTGCGCAGTATCGTATGTACTGTCCTCCTGCACTATCCCTTCTGTGGGGGACACGTCGGGCCGCGCTGGCCTAAGTGACAGCCTGTAAGGTCGTCACACAAAACCCTGTGTAGCTTAGTTGAGAAAGCTTAGATAGAATGGATGTCCGGTGAGGTTATACGCCAGTAAGGTCCTTTAGCTTACAGTAAGAGTCTTACACTTTATACTTATTAAACTTCAGGAACCTACAGGGCTGTAGTACAGCGGCTGTGGCTCAGAGGAAGAAGTGCGTACTAGTCCAAGCTGTACTACAGTGCTGTAAGCACTGTAGGAAGTAAACAAAAGCCTGAATTACAAGGCAGTGCTACTGTAAATAAGGGTATCATAGCGAATATTAACGCTGGAAACAAGAGGATCTGGAAGCCAGTGCCTTGTGTAATGACTGGAAAAGAGTAGAGTTGCTTGCTTAACTAGAATTAGATATAGGAGAGGAGAGAGCTTGTTATAGGCTGTAGAAGGCTCTGGAAGAATTCTAGAGCCTTCTGTAAAGTGGAACTAACTAATATAATAATGGAATAGTACTGTTCTGAACCATTCTATGTGGTTCTGTTAATGTAGTGGCTGATATGGCCACTATGATGTTCTAGTTAATTCTGTGGGGCAGTAGCCTCACTGAATTTAGGGGGCTCTACCTCCTTGAATTCCAGAAGGTTCGGAGTGCTCCAGGGGCCTTAAGGGGCCCTGGAGTGGGTTGGAATCTTCTGGGACCCTAGAGGGTTCCAGAAGATTCAGCTAGTGGTTTCGGGGTACGCAGCCACACTATAGGGTACCCAGTACAGAGTACTCAGTAACTAGAAAAATTAACACTTATAAAGGCTATAGCTTATAGGCCTAGTAAGCCTGTAAGGCCCTATAAGCCTCCAGCTTGTAATAAGGTTACTTAAATTACACTAGAGGGTACGGATTAGAGTAGTAGTCCCTGTACAGCTTATAACCCTTTAAACTAGAAGCTTAAAGGGCTTATAAGGCCTTATAACTGCGTATAGTTTAATAGTATGTTTAAACTCCCTAAGTATAACTAGTGTAAATCTTAAAGCAGTAAGGTAATCACTTATAACATTATGTATTGCTAAAGCAGGGATTCTAAACACGTTAAATCTGTTCCGATATAAACTAGCTTTAATAGTATAGTAAGATCTAGTATTAAGATTAATACTTTTTAAATATAGTAATAATTTTTAAATAATCTTATCTACTTATATCTAATTACCTAGTGAGAAATACCTTAGTAGCTGGCAGTATATATTACAGATAGAGGTGTATTTATAATAAGAGGTTATAAGGAGGCTTTTACTGGTTGAAGTGGGAGTAGAGAGATCCTGTCCAAACTGTAAGCTTAACTAGATATAAGTAGATTAAGATTTACAGTGTGGATAATATCTATACCAGTAATTATATTACTGATAAAAGGAAGTTAGTTATATTCTAATGTTAAATAAAGGTATAACTTATAAGGGGCATTATATAGGGATATACAAATAATGTTAGTATAGTTTTTAGCTTAGTTTATAACGCATATAAGATTGCGCTTTTAGTTATTTAGGCACACTAACCCTGAAACGACTGCATCCGCTGCAGTGGCGCCCAATAGAATTCTTTCTTTCATGATCTCGAAATACTCCAAACCAGCCCGGATGGGATCTCAACCATGCACTCCCAAAGATTGAAGAAATATCTCAGGCGTAACGGCTAGGCCAAGGAGCGTTTCCTGGATTAGCCGACTTCAAGAGAGCGGAGGAGTGTCGAAGAACTCATCAGAACTCTGACACACCAGTTGCAGCCGTTGTCTGGTCTGACGCTTACAGGCCCGCTGCAAGACACCGAAATTGTTCTTTCTCACCTGAGAACGTACATAGACCAGTGTCTCTCAACGGGAACCTGGGTGATCAACCCTGACGGAACATACCGCGGCCGCCATGGTGGTAGTGAGGCCATTCTCGTCGAAGCCTGGGGACGATTCGACATTGTCACGTAGTTCATGGTACGGTCCGAAGATATCTTAATTCTGGATATCTTAGATCCCGCCTTTCGCGGACTTCGACTCGCCATCCAGAAGGAGTTGCCTCGCGCCCTCAGTTTCCTTCTTGCAGCCCTAATAGCTCTTCATCGCTTTAGCAGGAGCGACTTGATCAGCATCACCCTGAAGTTTCTTTGCGATGCGGGCCGAGAAATCCTTGGAGAGGAGCACCCGCTGCCCAAATTGTGGAGGGCCATCGCACAACTCCCCTTTGGCGACAAATATAGACCATTCGAAACGATCTTTTTCTTCCTCATGCGTGAGCTGGCTTCCAAACTTGGGGACCGCAGCCCCTTGTTCGCCTCTGTTGCCATCGATTAATTCAACGGGGTGATGACAGCCAAGAGTACTGGGGACCAACTGACATTACTGAGCGAAGCGTTCGAAAGGATGGGCTTGAGTGGTGATAGCTTTGCGGGATCGGTATGGGCCGAATTGCGGATACGACATTACACCACCTTGCGGAATCTGAGCATCGAGCAGGGGAGGTTTGAAGAAGCGGAGGAAAGAACCGATCTTGACCTTCCCCCATCGAGATTGCTTAAAATCTGGTGACTCCAATCCAAGGTCAGGGTGAAGGAGCGCAGCGGCAAGTTTTCAGAGGCAATGGAGCTTTTTCTCCTGTGAGGGGCCAAGTAAGGTGGATACCGTTACTTGGTGACTGAATCGATTATGGTTTCTATAAAGAGGAAGATCAAGAGTAGATACAGGAGCTGCGCTCCGCGCAGCTATTTAGGCGGAGGCCCGCCTCCATGGGAGCGTTGGTCTGGGCTCTCAGCCCAGACCCACTTTGGGGCCTTAGCCCCGTGACATCTCCAGGCTTTTGGGATGACTCTGGACTTCACCGAGGAGCACTGGGTCCAGCCTACGCTGAGGTCCCTCGAACAGATCTCGTCAATTTTGGGCCATCATGCTGAATCGCAGCGGTTCAAGTCTACTCGATTCGATCGGATCCGTCATCTCACTACTCGGCCCACGAGCGACATTGTCCTAGCTCCTTCCTCGTCGGTTGGCTCCGTGCCCCTAGACGCAAGTCGACATTCTTCACGTGAAAACGCTCTTTTGGGGCAAGACGCGATATAATCGTTGGGCGTCGATCGTCTTGAGCTTCGCGATCCAGTCTTCCAAGAACTGGAATCCCCTCATGCACCAGAACTATCCTATTCCGTCCAAGACCTGGTTGGATCTTTTGCTGCCGATGACGGTCAGCTTTCAAGCCGTTCTGTCTACAACCAGGGGGAACCGTCTGCAACATACGATCTGGAGACACATGATTGGACCCGGTCCCAAGATACCCACTTTCACGATTCCGAACTGTATCCGAGATCATACAGTGCCCTCGAAGATTATGAATTAACGACCATGTCTTGGGGTGACCGCGACGAGTACTACGGTTCAACTGTTCAAATGTTCCAGTACAGCTATGATGAGGGCCACCCCTCTCTGTATTGTTATCTCCCGACGGATGACCCTGGCAGCGTGTTGTATGATAGGGATGAACCTGCGCCGTACGATGGATCTACTCATCTGGGCAGGCCTAGGTAGAGTACAAACCCACCAATATTGGACTCTTTACTGAGTTGCCAACTGGAAGGTAGCTCGACAGGACTGGGCAGTGGACAAGGAGAGCAAGCGAATCCTGAGTATTGCCCCTCCACCAACGATCAAAATCGCTTCCATCGACATTTAAGTTCCCATGCTCGGCAACTTTCGGAGTGCGCGACTCCTTGGGGCGGCGGCACGCTCCTAAATCAACCGGACGACGAGAGATCTCCCGGGGATGGCCAATCGCAGACTCTATCCGGCGGTAATGCCCCTACCGATAGGTAGAGAGAGAGAGAAGCAACAACTAAAGGTAAACGGGGTGAAGTCACGCCTTGTGAGGAGCTCTGTTCTGATAAGATTGACTACAAAAATGACAAAGGCAAAAGTCTGGATAGGCCTAAGAGGCACGAGAAAAAGACCGCGCTACACAAAGCCGAAAAAGAAAACAATTTATCCCGGCCCAAGAAGGGGGGTCCATGGCAGCTATTTTTCGCTCCAAAGGGCATATGGAAGAGGAGGTGTGAAAAACAACGACCCGTTTTACTCGTATAGAGACACGTATTACGAGCTAGACTAGTACCTATAGGAAGGCTGAGAGGCTGCTAGGATTTGGCGAACGTCACGAGGCTTGCAAATGATCACCACCTGTTCCTGGGTTTGGCCATCATGCTGACATCGCCGGTGATATAACATGCTAATATCTCGATCAGTGCTCTCCCTCGCCTCGTGAAATTCTCTGGCTTCAAGACCGAGCAAGCTGTTACACTACCTGAGCTATAAACACAACTTGACACCATTCCTTGACATCATCTGAGTCCTATTGAATAGAAGGAACTGCAGTCCTCCGCTCAAGAACGTAATCAGCCATGTCAGCACGGGCAAAGTTTGCCCGCTACCTGGTACAATACTTTTGTATCGTTATCACGGCAGTGGGAAAGCGCCGCAAAACATTTCCGAAATTTGGGTGTTGGGCTCCAAAATCATAAAGCCCCTCGATAATGCATGATGCAAACAACTTGTGTGGCTGCGCAACCGCTGAGGAATGAGATCTTGGGAACATGGAACCCTCGTAAGCTATTGGACATCCGCCTCTAACCTCTGCCAAACCGAAATTCCGTGTCTAGCTCTGACTGGACCGAGAAGCCAGCTAATCACCATGTCTGCGGCTAACAACACGAACATTCACGGCAACGTTACCCGGAAATCCAATCTACCCTCTCACTTGGTCGCGGAGCAGAGGCCAAATCTGCCGTCATCCTAATCGCTATAGCAGCACAATATGTAACCCATGTTACACCAAGGACGTTAAAAAAACACCATCAGGGTCCAGTGCAGCGGCTGTGGCGATGGAAAATTCTGGAGGGCTATGCGTGCCGCCGAGGTGAGGGTCTCGGTGTCTACTGTGCTCTACTACCAAGTGCTGTTGGTGCTGAGAAATTACTGCGCATACGATACCCGTCTACTGATTGGGCCGGTTCCCAGTAGCGAGGAGAATTGCATCGCCGTCGTTGAGATGGAGGGCCCGATTGGGGGGCCTGCAGCCCGCTCAACTTTCATTCTCCCAGTTTCTCTATGTCCGTCAAGGGAGCGAGTCAAACCTGCCATCTACTAAAACTTTGGGTGTTTTTGGGATCGTTAAGCAAATACTCACAGTACATGTTGCTAGGTCATACAATTGTTATCTGATGGAGCCATCTCTAGTGAGTCGGCCGAAGCTGATGTTAGTTCGAGAGTTAGCCTTGAACAATTCAATGATATTAGATATTGTATATGAGGCGCAGCAAAGAGACGAGATGATGTGGTATCTATAGACATTTACCCGGCGGGGTTGGGAACCGGAACGGCTCCAAGGGGGAAAGTTCCAATGTATTTATTTGCCTTCCCCCCCCGTGGTCACATCTTCGAGAACTGAAAAGTTTAAGAACTCGAGTCGGTGCCAATAAAAAGTTAAATAAACCGAAAATCTGTCACCAAGGATAAGAAGACCCCAAAAATGGCTCCACGCTTCGCTGCTTTCTTCCTCAGCATCACCGCGTACTTTGGTGCCCAAGCTACGGCACAGCTAATTACATCCACAACATCAGCACCACCAGAACCTCAACACACGGCAATCTATACGATAACCCTTGGAAATTTCGAGGCCATCACGACTGTAATCGTCACGCTGCTCATGCCGCGCCACCACACCGGCTTCCCCAAAGATGGCACTCCGGTAACTGGTACGGCCATCTCTCAGCTCTCGGCCGTACAACCGGGTGGCGGAATGTCGACGTGGTCCGAAACTGCCGAGCTCTACTGGACGCTCACCGGAAACAGCGACCCAAGATGGCCCAATACAAAACGGCCGAGATTGAGCCTCGATACCACGACAGTGCTGCAGTCGAGCTACATCGAGAACTCCTTCAGTACTACAGATTATTACGACTCACAGGGGATTCACATGCGTTACGTCTACACCAGGCTGCAGGAGGTAGAGTTGGCGGAAGGCGTGGGCCCCAAGTACCCGGCGACTATCGTACGGCAGGGCAAAACTCTGCGCGGAGCCGGCGGTAGCGGGGGGGTCGTGGGCGAGGAGCCACATTCGTGGATGACGGCTGAAAGATTTTTCACCTTTACCACCATGGTCCAGGTATCAGCGCGGCCTACGCCATGAGATTCCACTTTCGTTGTTGACGATGCGTCTTGCGTTGCCTTTTTTGGGCGTAAGGGTGGGGGCCCTGGATGGTATCTATATCAGAGGGCGGGTCGAACTTCCTCCGGCTGCCCACCTGGGTTGCGGTTAGCAGGTAGAATCTCCATTGGGAAAATGAGAGTGTGGTGAATTACCTATCTAATCACCATCATCAGCATTCCAAAACTCCAGTCAAGGTGTTGCAGATGCTGTGTATTTCCATCGCTTCTTAGCGTGGATGGACTTGGGACGGCTCCTCGAGCAAAAATTGGAACCCGTTTATATCGCATCCGCATTGTGTGACGATGAAAGACGGATCGAAGTTGATATGGAGATTAAGCAGATAGACACGAGAGAATTCTCATATGTGGAATGTTTGAGAAAACCTAGCCCCCCAAATCCCTGCGTTGGTGTTTGGCGAATTGCAACATGGCGGCGCAGGATCGCCAGCCAAAACGCAAGCAGCCGCGCCTTGTTCAGTGTGTCACACAGTCTAGTGTGTGAGAAAACTCTAGGGCACTCAGAGTTGTCGTCGCTATTCGTGGTCTTCATGCTGTGAGTGCCGTTAGAATTCCGAACCGGGCTCGGGGCGACGATGTGTTTCACGGATATGAGGCTGGGAAAGGAGAGTTGCAATGAGAACTCCGCGTCTGTGTCAAATATCGTCGTCCCAATTGAGTCTAGTCTGCCCCAGACCGCCAAGTGGCGAAAGAGTTGACAGGTGCTAGTAGCCAGCTCGCACCTTGACCTTGGGCGATGATGCCCCTCGCGCCGGAATCCCACCTTGTCATGTCTCATAAACCCTCGCGACTGCTGACATGTCTATGTACACCGATGCCGTGATTCGCACCACGGCGACCTACGAAATCGATCCACCTAGCGAAGGGGAAATACGTTAGCGGCTCGAATCTGTTCAGGCTATCGGATTCCCTTGTTTTGTCGCGTTTGAGGAAACGACATTTCCAGGCTGATGGTGATATAGCCCTTTTAAAAGTCAAAGTGTAGGTTGGGGCAAGCTCCCATGTCAGGTTGTTTGGATTTGGAAGCATGGTCCTCACGTGATCAAGTTACCCCACCATCAGCGATGACGACGACGCCGAATCCTAACCCAAGCCGAAATTTCAAGTATCCCCAACCCTCTGTTCTCACCTTGTCGCTGCGTCGAACACATCAGCACCCGGAATGGATGCCAGTAATGAAAATTACGTCCGCTCAGAAGTCACTGCAACGTCTGGAATCACCGCTCATACCCCCGCCAGCGACTCATCAGACAGCGAGTCTTGCTTCCGCTACCGCCCTCTCTCACACGGCCATAAATTTCTAATTCGTGAAAGGCTGTCCGGCAAGGTCATCACCTATATGAGCGACGACGGGCTAGGCTTGCAGGACATGTTCAAAGCGAAACGCGCCGACATTGAATGGTTGTGCATTGAGAGGAATGGATATTTCGGACTGCTGAACCCAAAGTCAGGAAGATATATTGGCCATAATGGTAATCAAGTGATGCGGGCATCGGCTACCGTGCTTAATGGCTGGGAGTGTATTACGACGCGGGATCAGCTCGTTGGGGGATACAAGCTGCTGGTGCCGCACTGGTTTACAACCTTGAGAACAGTTGTTATCGCTGAGGATGGGAACAAGCTGGTTACAAGGGAGCATGGAGATACTTCATGGGATTTCATCACGATCTTGGAGGCTTGATGAAGATGCTTTCCTTCTTGTGGGCGGGGTCTAGTGTTGCGGCCGTATGGCATGGGCTTTGCATTCTGCTCATTTGGACCCCCGGAAGAATCAGAAGAGGATGGCCTCGCCGTAGTAGGCTCGTTGTGGTGGTGCACATTCCATAAGGGGGCGATAGCTTTAGCCTCGACCAATCTTCTCACATCCGGCTCCGCATAGATAGCAAATATAGACATACACCCAAGTATAACTGTTGGGCAAAAATGATCAAGTGACTATCTAAATCGATAAGGTAGCAACGACTTGCAAAGTTAGGACCATCGCATAAGCCACCACACAGCAGCACTTGCCGGCATAGTTATAATTCGCCAGGGAATACCAACAGATCAGTCTTTTGGGAATTGCGATGACACGTCAGTCTTCGGGTGAGTGACTTGGCTTATGCACACTAACATGCAGTTAAAGCTAACTTTTGCATCCACGTAGCGTGATGATGGAAGTTTCCCTCTATAGCAGGCACGGCGTCGCGAATTTTGCACGATCAACTTTTTTGCATCCTTTAAAGGGAGTGAAAATAGTCAGTTTTCACTCCCTTTAAAGGCCCTTAGATCATCACAGTCGGCTTAAGTTTCTCATATTATCGCCCATTTTGTTTCAAGCGGGCCCCGAACACGAACCGAAACATGGCCCTCGAAGTGAGTTCCCCACCCATAGACTCTCGTCCAGAAAGACGTGAGGCCGAAAGGGCACGCGTCACAAAGATCAGAAAAGACAAGGGTCTCAACACCGACCTCACCTCGGACGATGTGGCAGCCCTCGAAGCGTCGCTCTCCATGTCTATAATCTTTCTCCCCGCGTTCGGATCGCGCCTTCCTGACATACACCAGTCTCGCAACGGAGCTCTACAAGCAGTCGACGCGCTTCCTGATGGAGCTCTTGCAAAAACGCCGACGATTGCAGATACGAGGTGTCGGTTCCGACGATGAACTAGACTTTTCGGGCCGGCCGTCTTCGTGTCGACTACAACGAGGTCGGATCCACCAGAGGCGACTTGGAGGCCATCTGCCGCGTTTTTCGAAGCACCAAGCTCCGGTCGGGCGGTCAGATAGGCAAAAGGGGACCGGGTTCAAGCCGCTCTTCCGAATTCATGCTGCCGCACCTTGACAAAAGGTTTGCTAACGACCACACTCCCAGGTCGCAAAGCTCCTCGAGCGCCACGTAGACGAATATGACGCTAAAGCTAACTGGAAAAGCTCGCTGAGAACACGGGCGGAGTACGAACCGTACGAAACAACATCCAAGTTTAACTCCTCCTTCACCCTAACTAGCATGATTCCCTCCGTCGCCAATTCGTTAGCCCCTTCCCCGAGCCCGGAAATCAGGGATGACCAAACAACTGACGGATGACGGTGTTGTCCGGTATCACGCTCAAGTCCAGGCTACCGATGATGCACCTGACGCCCCATTTATTTTTGGCGCCAAGTGTGTGGAAATAGTGAGTGTATCTTGACCCTCCAAATTTCACCGGCTGTCGACAGGAGCTAATCACGCCTTCTAAATGCGGGAACCTTGGAGCTTCTGTACCGCGCTGGCTCCGCCTCGCCTTCGCCTTCCATCCGCTTCCTTTCCTGGATTCCCTCCTGGATCACCAACAGCCCCCAGCACACCATCACCACCTGGCATTGCAGTGCCGCCCGCTTCTCCGCCTGCAGTTTCCTTAAGCTGGACATTCGCATCGGCACGTCAAACTCCATCCTCACCACCACTACTTTCCTAATCGACACGATTAAAAAAGTTGACGTCTCCTCCCCTTCCTCACCTGATAGAATCCTCTCCTGCCTGCAGGACTTCTTGGCCATCATGACCACACTCGGGTCCTATCTCACCGGCGAACTCATCTCAGACGTAACATGGAAAGTCCCCATTGGCGACGCCGAATGGGACCTCGACTACCGCACTTCGTACAGGACTATACCAAATGCCATAAGATCGGCACCCTACACATTTATGTGCCTTTTACACCTGATAACTTATTTTATCTCCTTTAAACCCCCTTTCCAAATTAGGAACGTATAAGTATAGGCTAAATGGGTTTAATTTTTTATTTTGATAGAATTACGGAACGAGGTGCATTACGTTTATGGGATCGGGTGAGAATGTAGAAGTGGATTTAGGTAAGTTAGGGGTGGAAGGGGAGGAGAAGGAGAAGGAGAAGGGGAAGATGATAAAGGTGTAGAAGCTGAAAAGGGATGCTTAGAAGGAAGGTAAGGTAAATAGGTGCTATCTTAATGTTAATAGGTATTTGATTAAAGCTGGGTAGGAGGAGTTTAATATTAGGGTGTTTGTGGATAGGGATTGGGTTTTATATTATAATTATCAGGAGTTGTATGAGGAGGTGAGGCTGTAAAACTATGGGTCACCGTATGATTTTAGGGCGTATTAATAAGATTAAGATATTATAAGGGGGCTCTTGTAATGACATTGATGGGGCGATGCGGTATAGGGCTAGTATTGGGAATTGACCTAATTTCTCCATTTCTCTAAAGTTAAGAAAGTAATAAAGGTAAAGATAAAGCCGAAGCGAACAATGCTTATCCCGAGCCCTGATCTTTATATAATCACCTATACCATAAAATCACGTATACCTTATGCATCATTTACTTTCCAAAACATAGCTAGATTGGAACATGCTGACCCTTTTGCTAGAGTGAGGGTTGTTCCTTCATCGCCTTCTGAAGCTCTTGATACGTATCAGCTAGAGCGTCGAGTGTCTCTGCCGTGGCTGCGAAATCGTTCTGTACCAGGATGTACTGGAGCGATCCAACGAGACGTGATTGTTTGCCCATGATGCCGGCAGCATCACGATATCCGATCTGCGCGAGACAAGTTGCGCCATCGACAAGACGGCGCGCACCGACACGCACCGCGAAGTAGACCATGTGGGCGCGCAGCCCTGCCGTGCAGTTTGTCTGGATCATCCGCGCGAGCTGCTTCGCAGCCGTTCCGTTCCCAACCGACCCAAGCGGCATAGCGTCCTCGCCCGCGCCCGCCCCGTGGGTCTCCATCGAGAGCCATTCCCGTGCGGGACCGAGGGATCTCCGAATCATATCCTCTTCCGACACGTGCTCCACACGGCGAAAGTTGGCTCGCAGCATGTATGGCTTTCCGTAAGCGATGCCTGTAGCCTTCCAAGCCTGCATGAGATCTTGGACGGGAAGCCTCGCGTAGGGAAATCCATGGGGATCATGCACTTCCACCTACTCATCATCGCCCGTCATTCTCAGAACGACGAGAAAGTGGTCCGCGCCAGACAAATTCTCGCTATCCGGATGATAGCGAAGCTGGCTCATATCTAGAGGTCCGACAAAAGCTGCGCCGCCGTCGCCGCTCAAGGCCTGCCGGAGGTTTTAGAGAGCGTCGCTGGCGTCCTGTCCGACTCGGAGGGTGGAATCCCACCCTGCCGCGCGGAGGGCGAGTTCGATGCCTTTGACCGGATCCCACCCGTAGGGATCGAAGAAGGCGTCTTTGCCTCCAATGATTTCCATGCCGAAGGGGCTGCTCGTGGCGAATTCGAGAACCGCGGGGGAGGGCGAGTCGTCCCCGAGCATCATGGCTAGGCAGTTGGCGTAGCAGTACGGGCCTGAGTCGATATAAGGGGTATGTTCCATGTTCAAGTAGGGAGTGTGTGTTGATAGTGGTGCTGGAGGTGGATTCGCTGGGACTCGTGTGAGGATGAGTGTTTGTTACCCTTGAGACACTTGATGGATTCCGGGGGAGGGGCACGAATACCTAGGGATAATTAAGCGATTATTGACAGCTGCTGTATTCCGAGTTGCACTTGTTGTGCGGCTCGGATTTTAACGGCTCCGCCCTCGGGAGGTTTTTTTTTTGTCTTACATGCTTCCCTGAAGTTCGGATGCACCAGTCCAGTAGGTGCGACAACTTGATTGGGCGGTCCGCAAAGGTGCCTGAACTCACTCACCTGTTGAGATGCGCCGGCTTACCTGGCGAAAGGGTGGATGTAACCATATTACTCAGTAGACACGGCCTCGCACTAGCCAAGAGCGACTTCAAGGCCAGTTTTATCATACGAGGGGAGCGACAAAAAAGCCGTCCGTCGTGGCCATTGCCTGGAGGTGTGGTAACGAGTGCGAATTATTGCCAAAGCCCCCGTCTCGCACTGTAGTCAGAGCTCAAGGGAGGAAGGTGCCTGCCCCAGCCGCACCTGCAGACGGGACCAACCCCCCAGTGCCCAAATTTTCCATCGGAGGAGGCCACAAATGACCAAACCCTTTGAAAGAACCAGCACAATGGCCGCCAGCGAGCCATATTACCGGCACACCCCGATCGACTCGGCGAGGGGTGAAATCCGCGTGCTGGTGATTCTCCCGGCCGTCGCGCCCGTCACCTGCCGCGTGGAAGTCTGCTCCCTAGCGTCGAACCCCGAGTACGACGCCATCTCGTACACCCTGTTATCAACCGACGAAAACAACAACAAAAATAACAACAACAACAATAACACATCCGCCGGGCCCGAGGATAAAAAAAAATCCATCATCGTGGATGGCGCACCCTTCCGCGTGTCAGTCAACGCAGCCGACGTGTTGCATTGTCTCGGGCGGCGGAAGTCGACGCCCTCAAGGCCAACGAGGGTATGGATTGACTCTGTCTGTATCAACCAGGAGGACCCCTCCGAGAAAGCGCACCAGATCCTCCTCATGGGGCGAATATATCGCCAATCCCGTCGGGTCCGCGTCTGGCTGAATGTAGGTCCGTGTGGGGATTTTAGGACGCATCCCTGGTGGACGCGCCTCTGGGTCGTCCAGGAGGCTGCCCTAGCTAGGCGCCTCGTCTTCATGCATCGAGATGGTGTCGAACGAACGTGGCGGGCGACGGAGAAGAAGATGATGACGATGCAAGAAATGACGGGCAGGGGAGTAGTAAAAGACGGCAATTTCGCCATCATTCGGCGCGCGCGAGAGGGATATGAACAATATGGCACCTGGGACCCGAGCATCCACGCACTGCTATACGCCTTGCGTGGTCTCGGCTGCGCGGAGCCCTCGGATAGAATCTACGCCGTCTTGGGACTTGCACCGAAGCTCCTCGACCTCGGTGTTGTTCCCGCATATGACGCCCCTGTTGCGAGGGTACCGCTCTACGTCGATCTCGTCCGGAAGATCATCAAGGGGATGGGAACTCTAGAGGTGCTCAACTGTGTCCGCGAGTGGCGCCGCGGCGATCGTGTTGACGAAGCCATGTCGGGCCTACCCTCCTGGGCACCGAACTGGTCCGCTCACGACGGTCGCGACCCAGAGCCACTTGTCGAGCTGTTCAAACCGAGCGCCACACCCGGGAGATACAGCGCCGCGAGGCTACTGGATGCAAACCTTGGAAAGAAACCCGAAGGCTCTACGCTTGTTCTGGGTGGAATCCGGTTTGATGAGGTGATGGAACTCGGCGAGCCATGGTACAGCGATGGATCTCCGGTCTGGCGACGTGACCACGGCGTCCTGTCGGGGTGGGCGGGCGTCGCTCTCTCACCGCGGCCTCTGTGTCCGTATACCGAAGGCGACGGCAGCGACGACAACCCGAACGCACCGAGCAAGGCGCGAAAGGAAGCCCTCCTCCGGACGTACATCGCTGATTATGCCTACGAAGGCGGAAGCGCACTACGAGAACACCTAGAGACGTATGTCGAGGCGTGGTGTCACCGCGCTGGATGGACGATGCCTCATCCCAACGGAACCGACACCCTGGAGTCATACCTACACAGCAACCTCGCACGGCAGCCGCGCATAAACGACGTAATCACAGGCGCGAAACCAAAAGGGGGTTTCATCCGCGCCGCGCTGGGCGCACGCTATTCTGCCCGCCATAGGTTAAAGGGATATATAACCTACGTGGAGCGCATCGAGAGGGCGTGCTCCAACCGTCGGCTGCTGGTCACCAAGCGGGGGTATGTCGGGCTGGCACCGTGGAATGCCGAAGTGGGAGACGTGGTGGCCGTTCTTCACGGGGGAGATACCCCGTTTCTTCTCCGCCCGGGCTCCGAGCCGGGCGTCTATTCGTTTGTGGGCGAGGCCTTTGTGTATGGGATCATGGCGGGCGAGGCGTTGGCTTGGGAGAATGCCGCTGCGGCTGCGAGGGACTTTCGTATTGTTTGAGGTTTGATGTTTGATGGCGTTCTGGATTGTGTCGCTGTGAAAGGATTCCGGGTCGTGCTTCTCTGCGGACATGTGTGCATAGGTTTACAGGCACCACTCCCAAACTAGCTAGGTAATTGATAAAGTGAAGACTATTCTTGCCACTGGTACTTGCACTAACGGGCGCTGAGATTACGGGAGAGCTTGGCGAGTGTTTTGCCAGGGGCAGTAATGAAGTCATTTAATTATGTGATGCCAGATCAGCTACCTTTCACACCGCCAGTTAAGCCTAACGTCTGTAAAGCTGTCAGCGATTCCCTGGAGAAGCTTAAGGTCCGGATCATACCGAACACGCGCGTGACGGCGGTGATAAAGTCAGTAGGTGGTCAGACGACGCTCGAGCTCATGTCCAGCGATAGCAAGACACAGACAACCGTAACAGACAAATGCTTCCCAGTCACAAGCGGGCCACCGCTGCACACATCATGAGATAAGCCATTCTAATTAATATCCTTGATATTTATGATATTGTACTCAGAAAACACATTAAGCGGAGGGAAAACTCCCCTTTAACGGCCTGCAGCTAGAAATCCCAATAAATACACAAAATATATCCTAAAAAAAAACACAAGAAGCGTAGAAGAAAATAATAAGCGAGAGATACCGAGAAATGACAAAGAAATCTAGGGCCTCCTTAACCCCCCCATGGTACCGAATTAGCTATCACGGCAATAAACACTACCGTACCTACGCTTTCCGCCTGAGCTGTACCTGCGGCTTGCGGAAACCGATACGAAACCGCGGAACACGATTCATTCGGTTAATGACGCTGGACGGCATGCGCAAGACTGTCTCACGATAGAACGTCTGCGAGGTGAAGTCGTACGAGCAACCAATGGCACGCTGCAAGCCTCCCTCGGATGCGCAGAGGAAGAGACATGTTGGAGGCCGCGTTGCCTCAAACAGGGTGACCTCCATGGAATAAGTATCGATCAGGGTAAAGATCTGCTTACCTGTTAGTTCCATGCACAACTACTAGACGCATGGCAAACACAGATATTCTCCTCACCCTCTTGCTTCCCGGCATCGCCACCTTGGCCAACTCTACCTTCTCCCTCACCAGAGGGTCCCGGCACGGATCAACTCCGACGAGCTCTCCATAACCGTTAAGATAGGACCGGCTTAGAGGGGACCCGTTTGTCGACCATGCCATCCTCCCACTCGCGCACCCGAATATAGTCCTCTCAGCCGTCGCCGGGCTCATGTATCCCTCGATGCCAAATAAGGCGGCTTCGACGTTTCGGAACTTACCACCCAAGTAAACTCGGATCAGCCACGGCATGCACAAGAAAGCAATGCCGCCAATGCCCACGAGCACAAAACCGCCGAAAGGTGTAGTGAGGACGCCAATCAGAATAAGCCACCCGCTAAACCTTGTGAGAATAGCGGCAAGGATACGCTTCCACGAGTCCAACTTGACGTGTGCGACAGGATGAAGCGACTTCCACCGGATGCTCGCAGCGTAAGCACCGTCGAGAATGATGTTGTCGTTGTCGCAAACACCAGCCACCTGCACATACGGGGCCACATCCCAAGCCAGAGCGCCATAGGCGTCTGACATGTAGTGCCAGGCTGCGTGCTCCCCGTCAGGTGGCAACATGCATAGGTAGCGCTCCAGGAGGCAGTCGGAATCGTTGGCAAGGGAAAGACGAGAAAAGGCCTGGAAGGGCGTGTCGGTCTTGTCCACCTCGGGACGGATCCTCAAAAGACCCATGAGCGCGTAGGCTTGGTCGCCGGCAAGGTACTGCGTTGTCGCCCGACGGTAGAGACAGCGCAGGGCGAGGACGGCGAGCTCGAGGCGGCTGAGGACGCACGTGTTGAGATAGTGATCGATGAGTTGTCTTGCTTCTTCGGCGTCACCCCAGACCTGAGCGGCGAACTGACTTTTGTTGATCCAGAGCGGTTCCTTGTGTTCGCTGCCGCGGATGTAGACGGCGATCTTATCGCCCGGAGAGAGGAGGACTTCCGGGAAGGTCCACATGCGTTGGCCCCATTGGGCGAGGAGTGCGCCGAGGCCTACCGTTGTGGTGGTGGTGGTGGCGGTGGTGGCGGGCCCGAGTGCAATGATTAGCGCCTCTGCTCCGCGGACGATGTCAGCTATGCGGTAAACGTCTGCCTCCAGATCTTCGGGGTTGCACATGCAGCTGCAGGCTACCCAGTAAGCCGGAATACCAGCACGCCGAGCTGCGGCCTCAGCCATGTAGTGCAGAGCATCTAGATCTTGCGGGTTGGAGTGATGGAACTGATCGGTGGAATAAGCGACGAAGAGATATCGCAGACTGGTGTCCCGCCCAGCTTTCCCTTCGCTTGCTTCCCACTCGTCTACAGACCGGATATCAATCCCACCGTGTCGAGCTTCCCGCAGGAAGCAGAGGTATCTAGGCTTGAGGACGCGGTAGATGTACTGAGGCCGGTGCCGCTGCAGAATTCCACCTCGAGTGTTCTCGAGGGGGTTATTCCAGACTTTGGCGTCACCGAAGTACTTGTACAGGACGGGGGGGTAGTTTCCCCCATGCGCCGGGCCCTTCGACCCCTTGATTCCAGAAAAAGGCTACAACGTATCAAGCACTGCTCCCATTGAATGCAAAAATAGAGGGGGGACAAGCTTACCATGCAAATCATCCCAAGCATAAAACAGAACGCCTTGCACAGCTCCAGCGTGTAAGAACCACAATCACGCTTTACCGTCCAGTCGATCACCCACGAAGCCATTCGGACGACATAAGGAGCCGTCTTGCGAACGTAGGTTCGACGCCATGTAGTTTCGTTTCGCCCAGACAATGCCATGGCCCAAATGTCATCACTAGCAGCGACAATCAGATTGCGGAGTCTGCCGTCTTGGTGATGAAGGTAGCGGTCGGTGAGGCGCTTCTTGGTCGTTCGCCTACTAGCATCCCGGTGGCGGTAGACGGGGTTGGCAACACCACCCGGGGCGTATGGCACGTATTCCCATACCGACTCGAGATAATGGTGCGGCCTCCTATTCCGGCATGGGAGGCCTGTGCAGCAGCGGTTGCAGCCGCCTGCGAGGCGGTCCGGGACCTCGCGTTCTTCTACCTGTCCGCTGGTCAGCATCGTAGGCCGGTTTTTGTTGGGCAGTATGTTTGTGAGCGAAGATAGCATACGGTGTAATCTGGTGGTATTGCGGGGTAAGGCGGCAGGTTCGTAATCCAATTGGGGCTGTCGGCTGGGCCAGTCAAGGGAGCAGTGGAGTTGGCCGTGCTCATTACGCTCTACTTCACAGTCAGTGGTGCCCTCCATTGTCAAGGGAAAGGTGGGTAGACTCTTGCAGCGTCCAGGCCGGGATGTAGATCAGAGGCAGACAAGTTTGCCATTGGGCCAGGAGGTGCGGGATGCGGCCGCTGGCGTGGCTGGGGGGTTATGGAGTTCATTGGAATGGCTGATTGGCTCTGGTTTGTGTGTGCTGAGGGAACAACTGGCCTCGATGCTCTAGGATGCGAACTGTCTCCGAGAGCTGAATCCTGAGTGGAAGGCGGTGGGGCGGTACCAGCATGAGCCTGCGTTGAGAAAAAAAAAAACATCAGCAACGAAGGGATGGTGTGGGTCCAGGGAATCGCTCACCGGTTGAGCTTGTGGGGGGATGTAGCTTCCCCCGTGTAGATCCTTCTGCAGTAGCATCTTGAAAATCAAGGGAAATTCAACTTTTCCAACTCACGTGTAAGTAACTCGCTGAGAGTCAGTTCCGAAATCATGCTATATATAGTGAGGAGTGCGCAAGAAACAAAAGAGCCATCTGTCGCATTGACTCCGAATCCGCGGTGGCGGTGGTTACTTTTTCACCTGTTCATCTCACCGATCCTCATCTCCCTGCGGCTTGCAGTGTGATATCGACTCAGACTTGCATGGAAGCTGCACATGTTAGATGTGGCGTTCGGAGCATCAATTTGTTGGCTTGACTCTCTCGCACGCAGCCTTGCGGTGCCGAGACTCAGCCGCACCAGGTGGCGCTCCCACGCAGATAAACAAAGATTAGCCACCCCGAATCTGAAATTAAAAGGAGTGACTGTGGAAATAGCAGACCTCTCGGATTTCACGTGTCTCCCCAGTTCTCGAAAGCCAAAGATACCCGTTTCCTGAGACCAAGCGGCCCAACTATCTCTCTGCGTCCGGCACTCCAAACCGCGCATTTCAGGCGATACTGCGGCAAACGGACAGTTTTTGGGTCCCCAAATGGCCATCATGTCATGGACGATGGATGAAGGTCCGATTCGGGAATTTGAGTTCCGAGCAGATCAAAATCTTGAGGGCGCACACTCGTTCGAGTTGGACATCTGGGATCAGACACCGGGTAGGGAATTTCACTGACCCACCTTTCGCTCCTGTTCGAACCTGATCTAATGTACCTAGGGAACCCCAATGGTGCCTGGATCAGAGGGTTGAAAGATACAACCTATCTCGAGACTGCACCTACTTGCCTCCGAATCATGTAGGTCACTCGCATTCTGACCTTGGGGGTTCTTTGTTAACTCCATCACAACAGCTTTGCACCGCTAGATATTCCGCATATAAACACCAAGAAACATATGGTCCGTCTCTTCCGCGCCATTGGTGTGCCAACCGCCTTTGTCGCTGAACGCTTGCTGTCGGTCAGCTACAGCTTTGGAAATATTTCTGGCCCTGGCGGATATTGCGCATGGTTTCATTTCCTTTGCAAGCGAATAGATGTCGACACAGCAGATGCTCCGGGTGAACGAGGTTTGAGGATCGTGCACCACCAGAGTGCAAGTCATGTCCCCAATGGTCAGAGAAGAACAAGGGCTCTACCACAGGCGGATTATGCCTACGATCGATCTGGCTTCTTTTTGCACACCACTCACACAGGCATTGTAACACTGTGTTGCTTTGGCGCTGCTAGGTCGGTTCGAAGCAGGCTGGAGCGATTACTAAAGGCGGGAGACTGGAAGCTAGTCCTCGACGAGCCTCACATCTTGCTGGATGTGGTGTTAGAAGGGTTGCATCTTCAAGTCGATCAAAACGTCTGGAATATGAACGTGGTGTTTGGAGCAGCAGAACATGTGAGTCAGTTCCTCGATTCAGATTGATGTTATGCTAACATTCCACGTAGCGTCTTTTGCTCTCCTCCAGCTCAGCAGGCGACAAGCCCTTCATCCTAGACGATACTTTCGCCGAGCTACACAACCTCGCTAAACACATCACTCACCTTCGCGAAGCCCTCGAGTCATGCCTCCTTCTACTCAATGAAATGGCGTCTAGTTTAGATCGACTACCGCTGAGGCCACCATCTTTTGATGAAACCACTCGCAAGCAAACACAAGACTCAATCCGATATCGAAAGACCCTTTTCCAATCAACTCTGCTTCGTCTTAACAGTCTAGATCACCGAGTCGCTAACTCGATTGCCCTTTCGTTCAATCTGCTCACCGCCTCTGACTCAGTCCTCCTCATTCAGCACTCCAACTTTATGAAAATCATGGCCGCCATTACGATGATCTTCCTGCCTACCACAGCGGTTGCTGCAATATTCGGTAGCCAGCTATTCTACAGTGAGCCCGAGGCTGAGGGCTGGGTTGTGAAAACGTCACCATTGCTGAGAGATATGTGGGCAGTCGCTATTCCGTTAACGTTTACGGTAATTGCTTGTGCTGTCGTCTGGGATTTCCGGACTAGGCATCGACCAGCAGGAAGGCGGCCAGATGATCGCAAAGGCTGAGGAAGCTTCCTGGCTTTTTGGCAGAGTAAAACAGCACTTAGGCCATGGTAATTAGATCTTGACATAGTATAGAACAAACGATAGACTAGGATGCTCGCAAGGTTTTTCTTTTTTAACTCATTTTCGTCAAAGACATTATGGAGCGCCTGCGCAAAGCCCGGCCATCTTTTTCTTCGTCCGAACTACTCACCGCCACTGTCCTACTCATGCTGCCCCGCAGTCTTTCCTCTTCTCCAGCGCTGGACGACAGTATACTCGCCCTGCTGGTGCTGGGAACACAGCTTTCCTCGGTTGGAGACTCTTCTGTGCACACTTTTGAAGTCCAGGTTGGCATTCAAGTGATCTCTCCTTGCACCGTAATAGTAGAGCTAGAGGATTTAGCCTCCAGCTGAAGTTCAGCTGATTCCGTGAGGTTGCATGATGAGATGCTAGAGTCACGATCTCTTGCTTAACACCTCAATCATCTGAGCACCCGAAGATTGTTCCCGTCATCCATCTTGAAGGGACATAAGATCGTCATCAAAATCGGAGTCTTGGACATGAATTGGCATCGGAGGGAGCCGTGGTGTGACGGGGCAATCTGGCTGTGGATGTAGTCATGGAGTGATAGGAATATTAGTAATTCCTCAAACTCGACTTCAAGGACCCAATGCTAAAGTGTCACTATTACGACCTGCACCATCACAGACTAGAAGGAATGGAGAGGTTAAGACAGAGCGTATAGCAGGACGCTAAAGACTAGAGGGGCGTTCTGAAGACGGCTTATTAATCTGGCACTCCTAAACGGGGGTATAATGTCACTGTAAGTCGCCATTAATATAATATATAGGAGTGAGTCTAAACAGTAAGATATAAATAAATAATATAATATTAACGTAAAGAACTAAAGTTCCTTATGTCTATTATAATTATAATAATAACTATTTATATAAATTATTTACTGAAGTACCTTTATACCTTACTTAATAACTTTTACTTAATAATATACGTTATAATCCTTATTAAGTAATACTTTAATCTTTATTCAATATTAAGTATAAAGGAAGGTTCATTAAATATCCTTAGAAAAGCGGATCCAGAGAACTAGATATATAAAAAGAACTCCCCCTCTTAAAGGGCCTTATTCTCTCTATCCATCATCATACCAATTGTACTCTAATTCCTTCCATCTCAGAATATCACCTAGTCACGTGACTTGGCTACACTGTACAACCGCCTGAATTTCTTAGTTCAGCTCAGTGTCTTCACAACACTGGCTGGAAGATGGAAGATTAAACTAAGCATACCCGAATCCACTGCTAAGCCACCCTGTTCCACTGGCTAATCTCCCACTCCATCTGCCTACTAGTGGTTCACCCTATTAACCACTACAAGTTGATTTGCAAGGCTTTACAGCATAAATCATTACTTTTAGTTTATAAAAGATTTATAAATATTAACATGCGTGATAAGCAAGCTGAATAGATAAGCGAGCCAAACACTTTCTAACGCAGCGTAACCCTCTAACTTCTTTCGCTAATCCTACTACTAATTCACCATAGATTCACTTTCAATGGAATCTTAAATTGTTTTAGCTCTAAAAGCTATTGAAAACAACTTAAAACTTAGTCTTCGACGCACAGTTAAGCTATATAATATACCAATTACAACCCTTTATAACCGACACGCTAGCCGGCCTACACAACGCGATATGGCATCTAACTTGCGTAAACTTACAGATTTAGAAGAGCAAACGATTGTTCAATACATAACTAAGCTCTATACACGCATATTTTATCCTTAGCTATTATATATAGAAGATATGGCTAATTAATTATTATGTGAACATAACATACCTCTTATTAGCGTACGATAGGCTTACAACTTTATTAAACGTTAGCTATAACTCTAGACACGTTTTATATATAAATACAATTACTAAAGGGCTAAATGTGAAGATCTAAAGGTTATTAATAAGAAGTTTACCCTTATATATAACATGAAGGTTAAATATAGTATCCTTAATGACGATATATATAATTTTAACAAGACTGGCTTTATAATAGGTATTATTATTACTATTATAGTAGTTACTACTTTAAATAGCTATAATCAGGCTAAATAAGCTTAGCCTAATAATTAAAAGTAGGCTATAGTTATTTAAAAAGTGAATGCTCTAGGCTAAGCTATCCTACCATTTATTATTTTAGCTAGGCAATATCACTTTAATAACTGGTATAAAGAGTGTAACCTCTTAGCTAATTAGTGTATTATAATAACTGATAATAACTAGATTATAAATAAGAAAGATATAAATTAGATTTAGCATTTCGATTTCCATACAGTATCTTATATAAAGGGTATATACACACTAACTATTAATCTTTAATAACTCTAAAAGCCATTACTTTAAAGAATTTAATATTTATTATAAAAAGTATAATATTATTACACTTTATATACCTCCAGACTCTTTACATATACTCCAGCCTTTAAATGTTATTTATTTTAAGCTATTAAAGAAGGTATATAACTGTTAAATTAAGCAGTTTATATAATTAAACATTATATATATCAGTAAGTTAAAGTTTCTTTTTATATTTAAAGAGTCGTTTTTCACTTTAATTGTTAAAAAAAACATCTAGGGGGGTTTTAATAGAGCTAACCTTATGCTGTACAACCTGAGAAGGTGATATTAAAGCTAGATATACACATTTAAACTCTAACACCCCTAATCTCAAGCCTAACTACAGCATTACCTTAGGTCTACTAAATATTACATAACTCTCAAGAAGCTACCTTATAGTTAGAATTTATTAAAACTTAAATTTCTAACTATCAGGGTAGCTCTTTAACTTTAATGTTAACTGCTGTGAATTGATTAGCTAAAGGTATAATGGCTGTAATACACAAGGTAGCTCTTCTACGTACAGAGGTCTTAGTATTACGAAAGGCTAATAAGGGTCCTAATAAGCGAAGGAGAGTTGAAAAAACACGTGTACGGCTTAGAGGGTCACTTAATGTATAAGAGGCACAGGATCTACTGGACCAGAAAGCTGTAAGCGAGCAGTTAGTCTAGGAAACATGATAAAATAGTAGTGGTGCAGGGGGGTCTCGTACGAAGGTTCGGTGCTGTGGCGTGTGCAGCAAGCCTGGCTATAATTCACGTATATATAAGGAGGCTGCAGAATCGTCTGATTCTTCTGATTCTGATTTAGTTATTGTTATTTCCTAGTGTTGTGGTTGTGTAATTAAGGATAGATGTAGTAGGGTAGTGGAAAGTGTTCGGCTCGCTTGTCTATTCAGCTTGCTTATCATGCACGTTATATCTTTTAATTTATAATAATTTACCTTACTAGAATAATGATGTATAACAATCTCTACGCACTCCCAGTATCACTAAAACAGTACTGAATCCCAGCGTTTTAAAGCACTAACCTCAACTCCAACCCTTTACTCATTATCGCTATCCGCTGCCTACTGGTAGCATTGTTGTCATATCAAGTTACCTTAACAAAACTTGCCTCCTTACTCTCAGGCCATTCCTGCAGGGCCCATTCCACAGCTCGGCTGACAGCCTCGGCCATGGGGAGCATCGGCTCGTAGCCCAACCTCTCGCGAGCCTTCTTGATGCTGTAGGTGCGGGTGTAAAGCAAGAACTCCACACGCTCCTTGATGAGTACCTTTGGGCGGTACTTTCCGAATGAAAAGGTCCACGTCCACCACTCGGCTATCTCGGCCATGGCGAGCGTCACAGCATTAGGGATCTGCCACACCTTGGACAGGGGTGTGGTGTCCCCCATCTCGATCCAGAACAACCGGAAGAAGGACCAGGGGGGGAGCGGGGCGTCGTCGGTGATGTTGAAGGCCTCGCCGTCGACCTTTGGGGCTGTGGGGTCTTGGAGCGTGGCGAGGATGCCGCGGGCGGCCAGGACGTGAGCGCGCGCAACGCTGCCGACGTAGACACTGTCCATCAGCGCCGTGTTGTCACCGAGCCACACGTTGGACTGGCCGGTGCGGTGAACGTTGAGGAGATTGGCAATCATCTGCTGGTCGCCCTCGCCGTACATGGCCGTGGGACGGATAGTGGCGGTGCGCATGCCGCCGGGGGACATGTCGTTGGCGCCGAGTACGAGCGCGTCGCCGCGTGCCTTGGCAATGTGGTACGCGTCCCCAACGCCGTTCTTGGCCGTCACGGCCAGCGTGGGGAATGTCTCGTCGGCCTGGTCGTACGCCCCCCCTGCGCCGGCAATGATGGGGCCTGACGACGTGTAGATGTATGCCTTGACTGTTCCTTGCGCTCTCGCGGCCCGAAGCAGGTTCTCGTTGCCGAGGACGTTGACTTGCTCGTACTCGTGTGCGTGGACGTGGTCAATGTAGGCCACTGGTGACGCCGTGTTGATGACCACGTCGGGCTTGGCCCTGGCCACAAACTGGTCGACGTCGCCCTGTGCCGTGATATCTCCCTCCGAGTACGACAGCCGGCTATCGTGAAAGCGGTTGTTGTGTGGGCTCCGCGACATGACTGAGACAGAGGTCACGGTTGTGTCCTCCAGCAGCTCCTTGACGATGTGATGCCCGAGGAAGCCGCAGCCGCCAACAACGGCAACTGAGCCGAGGCTGACTTTTGTTGACGCCATTCGTGGAATGGGTGGGCAAGAATGCTTTTGTCGGAGACGTAGTTGTTGTGTGGAGGGGGAACGTAGATGTCCTTGCCTGCGACTGGCGGGATGATAAAAACGAGTGGTTGATGTCGCTAATGTGTTGCTGATATTCGACGGAGAAGGACACCCCTGAGATGCCTCCCAGTTATATGAGCCACTCCGGAAGCCTCCTTCCCGGGCCCCTCCTGGTGCCGCCCACGGCGCACCAGCTACGCAGAAGCCGAGCGGGGCAAGATTCCAAGCGCGTCAAACCATCCTCAAACATGGGGGTTAAGAATCTGCTGATGAATGGTCCGTGCAAAACCTACGCAAGCCTCGCCCTTTCAGGAGCTGGACAGGGGACTCATTCCTCGAGAATGGCGTCTGGCCTGGTGACCGGATGGTTCACCTTAGTCCGCCCAACTGGGCTAATCCAGCCCATGTGGCCAGCTACATCTCAGATACGAGCAAGGATGGGTGGAGAAAATGCCCAGGTGACGGCTCCCGTGTGCGGTGGTAGTCAGTCATTCGATAACGTAGGTGGGCGTAAGTTTGACCGTTGGAATCTCGGCGGCCAAGGGCGTTAGTGATTGCACAAAGCTTCTGGCAGAGTGTGGTTTCTTTGCTTGACAGAGTGAAAGTCCGTTCACGCGTGGTTGCTGATCAGATTTCACCATCCAAAGCCCAAAGTCCTCGGTCAAAGGAGCACTGTATCAGTGACGGGTTGGCGGGTGCACAATCCTTCAGGCATTGGCGCGTTCGCTTCGGGTTACCTGGCTAGCGGGCTGGTCCGGGAATGCCGCGGAGGGGCAGTCATTCCCATCTGCTTGCCCCTGAATACGGTTTAACAAGCCGCGGCAGTTAGCTGTGGCGTTTTCTTGGAAGATCCGCTGGAAAGTTACATGATGGCGGTGCAACGTCACTGGCAGACAACAGCCGGACCAGCCACCAAACTGCGTAGGTTTCCCCGCGGTGTGGGTTCTCTTGCGGCTCGGGACGTTCCGAGTGCTAGAGCGTCTCAAAGGCTGCACCTTGATAGACGAATGGACCGCCACAGAGATAGCTGTTTACTGGGTCCCGGGTGTCATGGCGGTTCGGAATGTTTTTACCCCACACACTCTCCTACCTCCCACGCCTGCCATATGCATACCAAAGCATGCCCCTAACAGATCGGCGAATGGCCAATAGATCGGTAAAATTCCCCAAAGCAGGCGTCGGGATCCCTGACTTGCCGGGGAACTGGGTGGGTAGGTTGAGCAAAAGATTCCTTTTTCGAGGAATTACTAAAGAGAGGCCTGGTGTCTTTTCTGGCATTGTGTTGCTCGCCACTCCCAAATCATCCAGATTGACCCAGCCTCTCCTCGTTGTTCCGCCTTGTTGTTAAAATGTTCAAAATGAACTTGACGTGGCCGGAAGGTGGCGTGGTGGTGACTCGCACCAACGTTGTGGCTGCTATTGCCGTTTTATGGGTCTTGGGGTTTGTGCGCTACGTCTGGTGGAGAGTCTTCTCCTACCAGGGCATCCCGAAGACAATTCCGTGGGCGGGGGCCGCGACGGGAGGACTCGTCTCGAGGGCCAAGGCCTCGATCAGAAGCTTCCTGGGACTCCGAGAGATGCTTCTGGATGGATACCGCGAGGTATGAACGGACCAACCCTGCTCTGACATGGGTTCCAACATGGACGCTGGAGAGACAGATTGCTGACAGAGGGCACTTGGACAGTACTCGAAAAAGGGGCGCGCGTTCATCCTGCCCAACATCGTCAATGGCCACGAGGTTGTGGTTCCGGTGCAGTACATGGGCTGGATCCTCGAGCAGCCAGAAGCGGTGCTGAGCCAGTACGAGACCAACCGGCAGTTCATGTGCGGCGACTACACGACGCTAGACGTACTGAGCAACAGCTGGTCGCGGGTCGATGACCGAGTCAGGCGTGAGCTGTCGCACGGCGTGGACGACTTTGTCGACGCGATTGTGGACGAGGTGCAGGACTCGCTCCGCAGCCTGCTGGGCAGCGACACGGAGACGTGGCACGAGATCGTGCTCTTCGACATCATGTCGGAGGCGGTGGGCCGCGTGGTGGGCCGCGTGCTCGTCGGCTTGCCCGTGTGCCGCAACCCGGGATACGTGCAGTCGTCGACGTCGTTTTCCAAGTACATCCTGCTGCCGGCCATGGCCATCGAGCTGATGCCGGCGTTCCTCAAGCCGCTGGTCGGCCCGGTGGTGACGTTCTGGGACAAGCTGCAGTTCTGGCGCATGCGCTCCTACCTCGAGCCCATGTTCCGCGAGCGGGTCGGGCGCATGGATCACGGCCCGGCCAGCGTGGGCGAGAAGCCACGGGCGGGCGCACGGGTCGAGCCCAACGACTACATCCAGTGGGCGCTCCGCGATGCCGTCAAGTGCGGCGACAACCCGTCGGACCCCGAGGGCCGCATCATGAAGCGCCTGGCCGTCACGACCTTCGCGGCCGTGCAGTCCAGCGCCATCACCATCACCAATGCCGTCATGGACATCGCCGCCTACCCCAACACCTGGGCCGTGCAGGACGAGCTGCGCGCCGAGGTGGCCGGCGCCCAGGGCGTGTGGACCCGCGCGTCCCTGGCCCAGCTGCCCAAGCTGGATAGCGTGCTGACCGAGACACTGCGGCTCTGGGTCATCCTCACCCACGGCATCACCAAGACCGTCGTTGCCCCCGACGGCGTCACCATCCCTACGGGGGAGCACATCCCGTACGGCGCAAAGGTCGGCATTGCCAGCTACGGCCCTCATTTCGACGAAGATGTGTACGGCACCAAGGAGGCCAGCCCTTTTGTTTTTGACCCCTTTCGCTTCACACGCCCCGAGGTTGCCTCGGCCATGAAGAAGAAGCAAAGTGCGCCGCCAGGCATGGGATTTGTAACAACCAACCCCTTTTACATGGGCTTCAGCCACGGTCGCTCAGCATGGTAGGTCAAGTTATCCCATATCCTCTCGCCTCCCCTGCGTCGGAGACCGAATACTGAGACGATCTGCAGCCCTGGACGCATCTTTGCCAACTCGCTGCTGAAGATCATCCTGTCCCACATCCTACTCATGTACGACATCGCCCCGATCAAAGAGCGCCCGGCAAACCCCTGGCTCAATAACACCATCGGGCCTCCGGTTAACGCCACTATTCGCGTCCGCAGGCGGAAGGCCAGCGATGGCCCCAAATACGTTTAAGTTGGTTTGCAGAAAAAAAGAATTCCATGGCTGCTTGGGAATGAGGCACTTTCATGCATGTATTTGCAGCTTGATATTTGCGTATTTGGAAGGTGTTACTGAATCATTCTAGCCGTATTTACCCATATAACCGCCACTGATATCATTAAGCAAAAGATAAACTTTGATTTGGGTAATTACCTAAACTACCTACCTGAACCCGATGCCGTGTATCCCGCCCAACTGTAAATGTAGGTCTACCTCCGAGCCGAAAAACTGATATAAACGGTGGATGGTTCACGAAGTGTGCAAATGTAAAGAGGCACGAGCGTACCAAGTTGATTTGGAGCGAAAGAAAGCCCTCATCCCTTCGCGAAGGAGGAGAACTCGCCAGTGGAGTCGATTCTTGGGACCTCCTGCACTCGCACAAGCACCAACCAAGGGGCTGCTGAGATGGAACTTGAGTACATTAAGTCGCCCTGATGATTGATCAAATCGGAATAATTGATTATTCAGTAATGGTTAGCTATAGGATTTTTGACTTGTAAACTTCACGACGGTGAGAAACTTCATAGTCTCAATGACGTCGGCTGTGACGCTGGAAAGACTCGTATACCATCGTAGTTGCACAACTTCTAGCTGCAAAAAGATACCATGCCCGGTAATGTGGAGTTTGTTTATGGATAAACCCATATAGGCAGCCTTTTTTAGCATGTCCGAATAGCGCTGAGTACACTTCTTACTCTGTTCTGACTTCCATCATTGCATCAAATACCCAGCCATTGGTAGACCAGACATTCGCTTCGTGGTGACGAATACCACAAGCAGCAGCAGAAAAGCCGAGACCGCAAGAGGCCAAAAGTCCTGAGTCTCAGTGAATATCAGTTGTAACATCTCACAGCTGGGCTGGACTTACAACTATTGCCCTTTTCTTAGAAACGGTTTTAGAGGTAGCGAGACTACCTCCAGACCCGAAGAACTCAGTCTCTCGCGGGTCGCCGTGGAAGGTGCTTGGGCAAAATCTCCAGACGTCGGCGTGCCTCCTGGACACAAAATGTTCCACGAGGTAGGGTGCCAGTGAGAAGGGAAGCTCTGGGAATTGGATGCGCAGCCCATCGAGAAGCATTGTATTGTCTTGGCAGCCCAGTACAAGAGGCCCGATCCTGAGCACAAAGGACGTATTAGTCTTTGTCAAGCTTTCAAACAGCAGAGAACACACTTGAACATGTCCGTTGTCCCTTCGGCTTCGTCGTGCAGGGCTTTGTAACATGCACTCATTGCCTCATCGCTCATACGAGTCCCGGCAGCAAGGATGCTCGGGATCTCGTCATGTAGATGACATTCGAGGGCAGGGGCCAGGGCGTCTATGCGATCACGAAGACTGGCAGCGTCAAGGGCGGTGCGTCCACGACGCGCACTATCTAGATAGTTGCGAAGGGCTCCCAGAGGTAAGTCAAAGGCGCGGTGCTGCTCAACATTGTTTCCCATTAAGCCAGGGACACCGGCCTTTGCTTCAAGCATGGGAAAGAATACCAGCTCTTCACATTGGTGGTGGTTCTCGAGGAAGTCGATGGCAAAGGTCGCAAAAGAGGTGAAGGAGACGACATCTCTGATGTTGAGAGGGTCCACAGCATCCGCCTGGACGTAGACGGAATTCAACGCCCGAAACACCGTGTTGTGTGTCAACGCCATCAACCGGGCAACACGCACGGCATCTTGACCAGCGGGAAGAGCGCTGAAATAACGAAGATAGGGGGTGGCGGTTATCAACGAGAAGGGCTTGCCATGCCATGCTTGACGTGTTGGAGTGGCCATTTCGAGAGTTGGATATGCGCAGAAAAAGAGACACACACAAGGACTCCGGCAGATTTGATGTAACTCGCTAAGCGATGCGCAGAGAATTGGGGGAAGGGAGGGGGGGAGGTCAGCTATTGATGTTAATCACAGGCATCTCACACGTCAGGTTCAGCGCTTCAAACGTGCTTCCTGAAAAGAAGACCGAGATAGCTAAATTGGGACTTGAAGGTTAATTTGGCATGTGGCTTTCGGCTACAACAAGACTACTAATACCTTCTTGGTATACGGCGCGTTTATGTCCCCTCAACTTTGCCAACAGCCTTAGAAAGAGTGATATGTTTGTGACCTTGGTCTCCAACGGCAGGTTGGTGGAGAGGCAAGAACAATGTCCGCGACCCCGTTTCTTCAAAGAGTGGTGCCGCACCTGATCTTTGCGTCACAAGATTGACAGACCGGACTTTTGTGGCATGGCTGGCACTAGCCAGTCTACAAATGCTGTCATGTGTTAAATTTACACGGTGAACGTCTGAAGGACCGGCCCGGTGGAGTCTAGCCGGGGTAGGTTGCTGGGCGCACTGACGCGTCTCAGGCTCGTCCCCCCATCAAAAAGTCGCAGGGCAACGCCTGAAGCCGGAGGTATCCATTCCTAAGAAGATGGTGACTAAAGAAGGCGTCGAAGTGCTCGGGCCGAGGATTTGACTTCATCTGACAGCAGACTTCACATCGCCTGCCACCATCAGCGGCGTCGAGTCTTTCCAAGCCCATTCTGGATCTGTGGATAGCAGGATTTGGGCTTGTAGCATGCCGTAGCTCAGGCAGACATTATGTATTCATCACCAAGCTACCTCGGCTCCCTCGGCCGTTCGGCTCAGCAATGCATTTTACTACCGAATACGCGCCATCTCTCGCCATTTTCCCTGATGAATCCAGGCACATCCCCGCAGATGAGCTCATCACCTCACCGATCCTCCACCTCGGCCTCCAAGCAGCGTGTGTGTGGTGATGTTGTTGAGAATGAAGAATGATCTGATAATGCCAATCCTTAGTTAGTATGGAGGGTTCTGTCCATGCGACGGGGCTTGCTGGTGTCCCTGGGCTGGCTGGTATTGCGTGTCTTGCTGTTGTTGAGAGCTGTATTGCTGCGGGTTATACTGCTGGGGAGTGTACTGCTGGGGATTGTACTGCTGGGAATTGTACTGCTGGGAACTGTACTCCTGCTGGGACGGTGGGGGCGGCGGGAAGTATTCTGGCCGTTGATCGTGTCCTTGTTGGGGAGGAGGTCGGTCTGGGACCTGGTTTCCGCCACCAAGCTGAATGTTGGACGTTGGCGCACCGACGCTGACACCCTCGTTTCCAATGTCGTCCGGCACAGTGATCTTCACCTTGGGCAAGTACTTCTGGACCTTCTGCTCCACCATCCCCTGGACGAAGACCCAGCTTTCGCGTTCAAACTTGCGGTGACCACCGTTCACGATTCCCAGAATACTCTCGCGTAGCGTCTCTTGGACCTTCTGGACAAGACCACGGATCTTGCTCAAGAGCTTCACCTTCAGATCGTCACCAAGGCCACGGTCTGTTTGAACACCGGCATCGCGGTCGAGCTGGGAGTCGAAGGGATTGCCACCAAGGATCTTTTCAAGGGGACGTTGGAACTGGTCTGGGAGCAGCTCGAACAGCCGCTTCTCGATTTCTCCAAGGACTTTGCGGAATTCGAGACGGACTTCCCGGTGGACTTTGGCAAGACCGGTGCTGAGCTTCTCGCTGATCACCTTGGAGAAGCCTCCGGTGTGTTGTTCCCTGCTACCACCGCTGCCACCCTCGGCGCGGTCGCCAAGGCCTCTTGCTGACTCCTCGCCTGAGTGTTTCTTGCTCCCAAACAAGCCCCCGAGTCCCTTGACCAAGTCCTTCACTTGGTCTTCGATCTCGCCCTTGACGCCGTCGCCAAGGTCGCGCGTGCTCGTGTTTCCGCGCAGCCAGCGCTTGATATGGTCGAGGGCGATACGGGTAAAATGCTCAGCGATGGGGGCATGCTGCGCCTGCAGCTCGGTGCCAAGCTTCTCCTTTATCTCGGGCGTGATCATCCGGGCCTTTTCCTCGGGGTTGCGGGCGGCATCCTTGACTGTGTTGCTGATGACGCCAAGCAGGCCATCGAGCTCAAATCTCTGGCCTCCCCCACCGCTACCGCCCTTGTCCACATGGTCTTGAACAATGTTGACAGCGGCCGAGAGGAAGCCCTTGAAGCCGCCGTCGCTGCCGCCTCGATTCTGGGTATCTCCGCGGGACCGTACGTTGCTATCGTTCTCGGTGTTGGCCGTCAAATCGAAAATGTCGCGCAAGTCGTCGCTCGCTCCGCCAGCGAGGTTGGTGAAGCTCCGCGTCAGTGTAGAGATCTCGTCGGCGAAGGGCAGCGACTGGCGGCCATAGTTGTCGGGAGTAGCATTGCTCAGGGCTCGCGAAGTGCCCTCGTTGGCACCCTGGCCGCTGTTGAAGAGAGTGCGGAACGCGTCGACGATGCGCTCCTCCACGTTGTCGAGCGTCTTTTGCTGGAATGTCTCAAGCTCCGAGGCAATGCGGGGCTGGATTTGCGGCGCCAGTGAGTCGACATACTCGTCGACTTTCCTCATCAGGACGTCTGGAAGTGCGCGGGAAGACATGGTCGCGAGAGTCTGCCTTTGACGTTTTGACCAGAGCTGGGTTGCATCTGCCAAAAAGTGACTGCAAATTCACGAGAAGGGCAGGCGCGGGGTAATTCGGCCCCCGCATCTGTGCCCTGGCCCCACTTTCCGCCCTGATTCCGCGATTCCAGATTCGTGGGCTGCGAGAGCTTTACTGACAAAACAACGGGTGCGCTGGGCTTGGTGGAGGTGTACGCGGTTCCAAATTCACTTCCTCAGCCTGGTGTACGGTGTGGAATTGGAAGCTGCAGAGCGCTCAAGCTCTCGGGCCCCCGCTCCATGCTGGCGGGCGAGAGCTTCCCCTGCCAGTGCTGGAAGGATCCACCTGTCGTCATCCGCAGGGGGCCAGTTAGCTGCTGCCTCAGGCGCCAGAACGCTGCGCTGCCTTACGGCCTTTAGGCCTTAAATTCCAGGCAGTGCCTACATCGCAACCGCAATTTTCAGGCCTCCCCGCACTGACTTTCTGACATCAAAACGCCCAGACTGTCAACCATTTCCTCATCAGCGTCTCGTCTACGGCGCGTAGTTGAGCCATGGTTGGGCTATGCTCCAAGGCGCGATGCGTGGAAAACGTGCATCTGTTGGTTCCCTTGCGCCGCAGCCCGTGGAAAAAGTCAAGTAGCCTCAACGCCGGATACCGCCGCAGCGCATCCTTTTCCATCGACGCGTTCACTCCTGCAAGCGCATCAACCCACTCGTCCAACGAGACCGACTCCAAGGCACGCCCCTGCACCGCATAGAACTCCTGGACTGTCCTGGCCAGCTCGCCCCAGCATGTGCTCTGGGGATTGACGATGTTGAAGCAGGAGACCGTCTCGGTCGGCTCTGGGTTTGGCGCAGAGAATGCGATGTCCAGTGCCACTTGCGCAGCGAGATCCACCGGAACCCAATCCACGCTGTCGTGTCGGGGCCCTAAACATGCCGGTATCTTTCCTAGGGTTTTGGATGTCGCGACCAGCGAGGGCAACCACTCTGGAGCACGCCGCAAGTGTTAGCGACACGACGCCCATTGCACTGCAACCGACAATGACTCACCGTTTCGGTTCCATACCCCTTCTCCTTCAGCTGGACCGGCCAGCTGCCCGGCCCGCAGCGCTGTCACACGGATGCCTGTCCGTCGGACGGCTTCGGCAAGCACGCACTCGGCCACGTGCTTGGACTCGCCATATCCCTGCTTGGCAGGGAGGCTGTTGTCGGTATCAAATTCCTCTGGCACCACTGTCCCGGCATCGTCTCCGTCCCGATTCTTCTCTGGGTCGGGAGCGATACCCGTATACGGCAGGTCAGAGTGTCCCCGCACGGCTGCGTAGTTCATGACGCTAGCCACCGACGACACAAACACGACGTGGACCTTGTGCTGCGCAGCAGCCGCAAAGTCGGCACAGCGCCGGGTTCCCGCGATGGCTGGCTCGAAGTCTGCTAACGCTCGGTTGAAATTCACCGGCCAGGCGTTGTGGATCAGGACATGCGTGTTGCGCAATAGCCTGGCATATGTCTCGGGCGCTAGGCCGAACCATTCCCGGCTCAGGTCAGCTGTGTGAAAGGTGATCCTGGATAAGTGATGTTGCAGGTGCCCCAGGCCCCGGGCCAAGAACAAGCAAGACTGTCTCTCCGCCGCATCAGGGGAGCGGTTGAGACAGTGGACGTAGCCTACGTCGGGGAGATTGAGCAAGCGGTGAAGGAGATAGGTCCCGAGAGAGCCGGTTGAGCCGGTAAGCACCACCACACGCCCTGACCGCTTGGAAAGGGGGCCTTCGAACGGAATCGACCGCGTATACTTGTGTATCATGGCCGACATCTGCTCTTCACGGGATGTGTTGCTGCAACGGCTCCGCGAATCATCTGGTGCACTCGATCCGGCAACAGCCAGCGCGAGAGTCTCGATGGTGGAGTTGGCGTAGATGGTTTTTGGAGAACAGGAAGCGAGACCTCCGTTAGTGGCGATCGACTTGCCAATTTGCTGGCGAATGAGCTGACTGAGCTCCACGACCTGAAGCGAGTCCATGCCGAGGGAGAAGAGGTTGGTTTGGTCGGCCATGTTGTGCGCATTGCCAAGGACGGCGAGTGCAGCATTCCGAATAATGTCCTTGGTGCGAGGAAAGCTCGCCTCTGTCCCCTCGACGACGACCAAGCCAGGTGCCTTTTTCCCGCTGTAAAGCTCATCGATCTCCTTCTCGAACAGCTGGTATGTGGCCCTTCGCATCACAGACCCCTTTGCTGTGCGCACGAAGGATTTGTCGGGTGCTGTCAAGGTGATCATCGAACGCCAGACCCTGGCATAGGCGGGATATTTTGCATTGGCCCGGTCGACCCACGGCCAGATTTGCTGAATGAAGGAGTCGGTGTCGGCCACCTCTCTGGGCCTCTCAGAATGTGGCTCGAGGATGAGCCCGGCCTGGAAGCGCCTCGAGCCAACCATGAGAGCGCCTTTGATTCGTGAGTGGCCCTCAAGCGCCTTTTCGAAGTGCACAGGATTGATCTTCTCCCCGTTGCTGAGCACCAGCACGTCGTCGGTTCTGCCGACGTATCTCCAAAGCATCGGCTTGGTGGGGTGTCGCTCGAAGAGGTCTCTCGTCCGCCATTCATCGAGGCTGGGGAAATTGTGAAAGACAAATTGGTGATCCATGGCCGGGTCCCGCTTCAGCACCATCTCGGCGAGGTCCGGATTCGTAGTCGCCTCCATTTCGATGCCGGCCCGGGGGTCCCATTCGAAGTACTCCCAGTCGGCCGGGTCCACGGGGACGTAGGTTGCCGCAAAGTACATCTCAGTGCTCCCGATGCCGTTCACGAGCTTGGTTACCTTGGATATCTGTTCCCCAGACGAGTACGCCAGCGGGGCACCGCCAAAATAGATAATGTCGAGCTTTGACAAGGCCTCCAGGCCGCCAGGGGTGTCGTTGATGTCCTCCAGAATCGATGGCGCGCAGGCGATGGCGGTGGGCTTCGTCTTCTCCATGGCCAGCAGCACAAGATCCGGAGATGGCGGTTTTGCTGGCGGGAGGAGCACGAGCGTTCCCCGATGGTAGATGGACCGACAGAGGAGGTTGATCCCGTAACAGTGGAAGAAAGGCACGACAGCAACCAGGAGCTCCGTACCGTAAAGTCCTTCGTGCATGTACCGCCGCCCACTTGTGTTGGGCTTGGACATGATGTCCTTGACCATGTCAAAGACACCTGCCCTGATGGCGATAGGCTTTGGCAGGCCTGTCGTACCGCTGGAGTGGAGAATCATGACTGTTTCGTGACTCTCAAGAGCGGTGTTAGCCCTGGAGGAATATGGCTGGTTTGGGTGCGCCTCATCGAGGATGGTCTCGACATCGGGCACTTGAACCACTCTCAGCTTGGTGTTTTGTGCCGATAGTGTCAGAGCATGACTCTTCAGCTCCTTGCCGTATATCAGTTTTGCGCAGTGGGTTGCACCCATCAGGGACATATGCCCCTCAATGGAATTTCGCGGCGACGTCAGCAAGCTCTTTTGATCAATTAGTGGATCTGAGGGTGACGGGACTGGCGGAGACGGGGTGACGAACTGTGTAGCCTGTCTTCAGCGCCGCAAGTATCAGGATGGGGTAGCGGATGTCATTGCCCCCCATGTAGGCGAGTGTCTCGCCATTGCTCGCCATTTCAGCTTTGCCAATGTGCTGATCAATCCAATGCGCCATGACATTGACAGCGCGACTGAGTTGACGAAACGTGATATCACTCCACGAGGTATCCCGGACACTGCACGGGGAGTCGGGAATCTTGACCCATACTCGATCAGGCTCTTCCTCTGCGAACCGGTCCACTACCTCGGCCATTGACTGCATGGTTGCGGCCGGTCCTGTGAAAAAGAGAGAGAAGTGAGAAATTAGAATGAGCTTAGGCGATATGTACGAAAGGTGAGTCTGGCAGAAGGAATAGTCCTAATTGTTGGCGTCGTCACAAGATTAGCCTTCTACAAAACCACTAAGACTCACAACCAGAAAGCAGCTAAACCCCGGCAGCTAACCTGGCCAGCCGTCGGGTTTAAATACATGGCTGTTGTGGTGAAACTTGACCATTGCGATGGGCTAGTGGTCCCTTGCCGGAATTCTCTTTGGGGTTCAGCTGTCTGGCAAGCGGCAACCAGGCAGCCCTCCGCCCCCAGACGGCCCATCTTCACGCCAGTGGCACAGCTCTGCACCCTCTGTTTCAAGAGCACCACTTGATCACGTAATCGTACCCAACCCGCTCAGCGACACCAATTGACACACACACTTCGGGGACTTAGTCCTATTTGGGTACCGGGGCGGTCCGGTGAAGACTGTATTTGAAGACTCTATTGGTAGAGTTGCGTCTCTCATTCACGAGAATAGTGGGCAGTCGCAACCCTTCCACCTCAGCCGTCCCGCGTTGAGGGTTATTCAGCCCCGAGACATGCATTCAAAATCCTGCCTTGGGGGACTTTTGCGAGTAAAGTAGCAAGACCAGGACACCATCTGTACGCCCCAATGCTAAAGAGGGATGCCGAAGTGTCCCTGTGTAGCGTCAGAAGTATGTCGCACTCGCGCAACAATTCAGACAAGCCACCCGAAGTGATACATGTGTGGGTAATGTGAGTTTGGTTGGGGAGGTTGCAGTAGGTGAGGTTAAGATCAACATTGCTGAGTGAGCTCTCATGTGTTTGGTGGGGGAATGAGGTGCTATGCGTCGACGTTCTTCTAGAAAGACGCGGGTGCTTGAAGAAATCACTAAACCTGGGTTGATTTCGTGGTCGTATCGGTGATCACCATGAGAAACTTCCAGTCGCGTTATTTGCTCAAGGTAGCACATTATTTTCGTAGCGCGTCGGAATAAGGTAAGACAGTCAACTTCAATAGGAGGTTGGCACATGAACATGACTTCTAATATGCTTGAGTTGTCGTGTGACAATCCATGACAGCCAAAGCATCTACATATCAGATTCCTGCAGTATAGGTAGGAAAGAAATGTAGTAGTCGGAGACAATCTAGATATATCGTGCTACATGGGTACATGTATCTCGCGTCTCAAGCCTGAGAGGTCGAGTTCTGTAGCAAAGGACACGAACGGTATCAAAACAGGGAGACTCTGTTGCCGGCTAAAACCCCTAGAAGTACAACTGCGGGACTCTCATCATCGACCGAGCATATCTTACGTCCGAATAGCCGCACGAAAAGCTTGCTAATAGGCCCCATGAGTCGGAGAGACCAACAGATAAGTGGTAAATCTCACATATCTAGTCCACCTAACTCAGTTTCTACCCGTACCTATCGAGAAGTTGAAGACCTGGGGAAAATTTTTGTGCTCAGTCCTGCTATTAACTAGAAACACCGCCTCGGATGGATTAGGTATTGCTGCCACGCTGGCCAGAACGTAAGGCATCACGACTCTGCTGGAAAGATACAGTTAACAAGACAAGTCGATCGAGTACGATGAGGAAATTGGACCACACAAGTGTCGAGATATTTTGGTCGTAGCCTGAACGCGTTTGTCAGAGCAGTCAGTTGCAGGGGTTTGGTGGGGTGGTGGAGGAGCTTGGGGCTGAAGGATTGGGGGTGGAATGCAAAGGAAAGTTGGGGAAGCTTTGCGGCACAATCAATCCTGGGAATGGCGTCAAGCATCGGGTCGGCTCTCGGTGACCCGCTTCGGCTCCGGGAGAGGTCAGCGGTGGCTTTTCGGACACGGGGGTCTCCTAGGTCGCCCGATGGGGCAATGGGGCAATGGCCAGAATGGCGGTCGGGACCGAAGAGAGAGGAGCGGTGAGATGGGAAGGAGCAGTCAGCTACTCTGTTCTCTCCCCATTTTAAAGCGGGCCAAGATCAATTGTGAAGGTCGCCAAAGATACGAGGCTTCGATGGTCCGAAGACGAGAGCCCGAGTCTGCATTGACGGCGGAATTGAGCAACAAATCCGCCAGACCGGACTCCGCCACTCACTCACTGCTTGGCCTGGGAAGAGTGTCAGATAATCTGTGTCAGATAATTTCTCAGGCTCTGCTGCCCAACGCGGGATGCTCGAACGACCCCGCACCGCGACGATGGCTGTCGAACACCCCGCCAGATATGCACATCTCCCATTCGGGCCCAGACGCGCTAGCGGGTGCCAATGCGGCGTGACAGTTGGGAACAGCACTTGCACCGATTCAGCATGGTGTTCGGACACGGAGAGTGGCAGGCCAATACCAGGTACGGACACCGCGATTTTCCCTTTTTAGTCGCCGCACGCGCGAGGAGCCATGATGCAATGCAGGGCCCGCATGCAGGTGCGGGTGTACCTAAAGACGTTTGCGGGCCAGTCGATGCGAGAGGGGCAGCGTCCGAGGATTGGGCCGGCCCAAAACAAAAAAAGAAAGAAAGGCGTGGACAAGACGTGGGCGAGAGCGTGCTGGCTCAGGTATAAGAGGTCGCCGTCTCACCAAGGGCGAGCCGGCCAACTCTCTACTCTCTCTCCATCCAACAACTTTATCACTTTACTCAGTCTTCTTCAATCACCAAGCACAATGGCTATCCCTATCGGCAGCTTCGGCAACAACTCGGCCGTCGGAGGCCAGATCAACGCCAAGCTCCTCCCCGAGTTCGAGAGTAGGTACCCCAGGAATGGGAGCCGCTCAAGTTCTGTCTCGTGTGGGCCGAGCTGAAGCTAACGCCGTGCCACCGCAGTTGTCCACGCCAGCTTGGATCTCGCCACTGCTCTCTCGGAGCTGGTCCCCCTTGCCTCGGGCAAGACCGACATCGCCCCCAGCTCGGGACTCGGCACCAACGCCGGGGCTGACGCCAGCGCGCGGAAGGTGCCCAAGGCCGTCATCGTCGGCGGAACCGTGCCGGCGGGCGAGGCCGAGGAGTTCAAGGCTGCCCTTGCTGCCGCGGCACCAGGCGTCAAGATCGTCAGCATCACGCGTGAGGACATTGTGGCCGCCGGCGGGAGCGGCCCCGACGCCGAGCTCATCACCAAGCTCATCAAGGAGAAGCTGGTTGCGCTGAGCTTGTAAGAGCTTGCTGCCATGTTGGAAGTCACGGCCGCCTTGTGTTGCGGGTCACCGTCAAGTCATTGGATAGATCAGAGCACCTAGACAGACACTCTCGAGGCATATTTACTCATTGACACTACCTCCTATGTGTGTACCTTACTTGTGTGCGGCCCGCTTCGCATCCTCGATGATAACGCCGGCGGCAACTTCGGAAATGCCATAGGCCGCAGTCTGTATGTGGGCGGACAGCAGCACGGGGATGACGCTGCAGTCCACGACCCGCAGGTTCTCGGTCCCGTAGACAACAAGATCGGCATCCACCACGCCGCCGTCGGCCTCTGGCAGCATGGCACAAGTCCCGACGGGGTGGTAGAAGCTGCCCATGGTCTTTGCGGCGAACTCGCGCCACTGCGCCGCGGTCTGGACGGCGGGGCTCGGCTCGACCTCGGCGTCGACGTCCCAGATGTCGGCCATCGGCTTGGTGGCGGCCACCTTGCGCGCAAAGCTGGCGCCCTCGACCAGCGCCTGCAGGTCGTACGGGTGCGAGAGGTAGCGCGGATCGATGACGGGCGCGCCCCGCGGCTCGGTCGGGTTGATGTGCACGCTGCCGCGGCTCATCGGATGCATGACCGACGTGATGAGCGTGGCAAAGCCCCCGCTACCGGGGTAGGGCGTTGCCCCCACAAAGTTGCTCTCCATGATGATCTCGAGCTGCGGCACCGACGGGTCCTTGAGAAAGTCCCGCTTCTTGCTGCTCACAACACCCCCACTAACACTCCCACTAACACTCCCACTAACACCGCTCTGCGCCAGGCGCAGCAGGGCGGCCTCGGACGAGTTGCCCACCTGGCCCCAGTTGACAAAGGCATAGGCCGAGGATGTGTAGTCGTACCACGAGACCTTGCCCTCCAGCCACAGACGCATCTGCTCTGTCGCGTACGGCCCGCTGCTCTCGTAGATCATGGGATCAAACGACGTGAAGTTCTTCTTGAGTCGGTAGACATTCGACAGCCGGATGTGGTCCTGGTAGTTCTCGCCGACCCCGGCAAGCTCCTTCAGGGCATCGATGCCGGCCGACCTGAGGAGCTTTGTCTGGCCCACGCCCGAGAGCTCGAGCAAACCCGGGCTCTGGATCGAACCCGCCGAGAGGATCACTTCCCGACGAGCTGTGATCTTTGTTCCATTGTCGAGAACGACGCCAGTGGCCCTCAGCGGCTTAGACCCAGCCGCAAACTCGACTTTTGCCACGCGGGTGCCGGTGCGGACCTGGAGGTTAGCCCCTGCCAGGGGGAGGTACCCCGTCGCGCTGTTGGACCGTGTCCAGCCGGTGACGTCGATGTTCGTGGGCTGGAACATGACGCCGACCGGCGTGCCTCCCAGCGACCCGCCGTCGTTGGTGGGCACCCCCAAGCTGTTGAGCGTCGGCTTCCAGGTGCCCAATATCTCAGGGACGATGCGGTTGTATGTCGTCCGTATGGGTCCCGCTCTGCCGTGTCTGTCGCCATCCTCGCCCGTAAAGTTCTCCGACTTGAGCATTGCGGTGATCATCCCATCCCAGTTCCACCGCTTGGTGTTGTTGATGAGCGCCCCCCACGCGTCGTACTCAGCAGCCGCCGCACGGTCGTAGCACAGGTAGTTCAGGGCCGCCGAGCCCCCAAGCACCTTGCCGCGGTTGACGTCGATGGTCCGATTCCCGAGATGCGGCTGGGCCGAGGTGGTGAAATTCCAGTCGTAAACAGACCCAAGTCCCGAGCCTCTCATTCCCGGCACCGTGATGCGCAGTTCATCGATGGGGGCTGCCGGTCCCGCTTCGAGGACGAGAATCTGCGCATCTGGGAGCCCAGTGCTAAGCCGAGTCGCCAGGGCAAGTCCCGCAGTTCCACCCCCAACAATAATCTGCTCGCGAATGGTGAGTTGATGTCAAAGGTTGACAGGAACACGAAACAGACTTACATAGTCGAAGGAGTCCTCCTTGGCCGCAGCCGAAACGGCCGACGCAAAGGCCGTGACCCAAAGGTGGTTGAGCAACATCTTGAGCTCTCAGTTCCGTCCAGTTACACTGGATGTCGAAATTGCCATTGGGTGTTATTTGACAGAAAGACACCTTCCTTTATATGTCGGCAGTACCTTCAAGGTTGTAGCTCCTCCGATGTAACTATAAATCCTGGGCGTCGTCCTCCAATCCCGGGCAGCACTTTGACGCTGTCATCTTGCCGAAGTGACCTTACATCCCCATCAGTGTTTGCTCGCGTCACACAGGCTCCACAGCCGACGTGAGGGTCATTCGCTCAGGGACTTCCCCGCCCGCTCGCAGATTACCTGGACGGGGTTTATCTGGTACGGGAGCTGGGACAGCCGGCCCCAGCTTTAGCCGCTTTGGTGAAAAAAAAAAACAGCCATTCCGCTATTCCGCTATTCCGCGATCCCATCTCTCTTCGAATCCCAGCCCCGTCAGCACAGGGGCATTATCCCAGGGCAGGCCAGTGGATCCGCTTTGGATGAAAGATCCTTGGAAGTCCCAACGGCTCGGCAGGTGCGTTTCTGCACGTGCACTTCAATAATACCGTCGGCGCTTCCCCGCGCCTGGTCTCGCCGGAATCTGAATGCTCGGCATTTCACTGACCCAAACATTGCCAGGTTACCTAAGGGTCCATCTTCGACTTGTCCATCGCGTTCGCCACGAGTATATCTGCCTCAGCATGGGCACTCCGTCGGCCTATCTCCCCCCGTCTCTGTCGGCCGAATCCATCCAGGCCCTCTGCGCGTCGGTGCAACTCCCCAAACCAAACCATGTGACCCCGCTGGCCGTCACGGCCGAGTACCACTCCATCTACCTACTCTCGTTCGATGCGACAGCAACGCGGTGCATCAAACCTGCGTTGCAACCTGGAAGCGTGGGGTCCGGTGGCTCCGCAACCTTGGTGCTTCGTGTCTCAGGCCGGCATCTCCCTGGCATCAAGACTCGGAACGAAGTTGGTGTGATGCGGTGGGTTCGCCAGCACACCAGCATCCCTGTGCCGGCCGTCATACGCTTCGATGACAGCGAGAAGAACCCCATTGGCCACGAGTTCACGCTGCTGGAAAAGGCCTCCGGCGTCAGCGTCGACACCGTCTACGACACGCTGACCGACGGCCAGAAGCACAGACTTGTCGAGCAGCTGGCCGGATATCTGAACCAGCTCCACAGCAAGCCGTGGCCTCGCTGCGTTGGCGGCCTAGTCCCTCGCGAGGCCACCGACCAAGTGCAGCCAGGGCCACCGGTCGAGGAGACATTCTGGCAGAAGCCCGACATTGATCGGCTGTGGCCAGGTCAGACACTCGAGTTGCTCAATCCCGTCGCGGATGGCGCCTTTGGCAGCTACACGGCGTACATCGCCGCAAGCATCGAACGGTACATATATGCAATCAACCAGCATGACTCTCTCACCCCTTTTCGCGACATGATCCCTCGCCTCTCGGCGTTTGTGGACATCATTCGCACGCCTGAGAACGCCTCGCTCGACGACGCCGTGTACGTACTTGCCCACAAGGACCTGCACTTTGGGAACATCATGTGCGACCCTGCAGAAGGAGAGGAGATACCCATCACAGCTATTCTGGACTGGGAGTTCTCTGGTATTGTGCCAGCCAACCGATGGAACCCCCCCAGAGCTTTCTTGTAAGTGAAAGTAAAACGGTGTGTGGATCAGACTGGCTTCTACTAACAGACGGTGCTTAGGTGGAACACCAAACGCGATGACAATTCGAAGACCGAGCAAGAGAAGTTGGAGGCATTGTTTCGTGACATCGCCAAACAAACAGCGCCCCGGATGCTCGACGAAATGGAACCCTCATCACGCCAGGAAGCCATGCAGGCTGTCCAGAGCTATGTCCGGGCCATCGTCGAGGTATGCCCCCGCGGCCAATGTGCCGACAAGGTGTTGAGCTGGAGGGCCGTTGCTGAAACGAATATGGAGGTATTTGGTGTTTGACCATTCGTACGTGCTTTCTTGATATCACATTACGTGGTGATACTACCTGGTGATCCACGGAGAGGAGGCACCAACAAAGGGGTGGGGAAACATGGTCTCGAGCTCAGAGTCAGCAACTTGGGATTGAGAAAACGGCACGAGATGCGTTAGTGACGGGGATAAAAAGCCTGGCTGAAGCTTCAGAGTCGCTACGGTAGCAATCTACCTAGGTATTGGGAATATCTATCGCCCTGTCTGTACACCAAATGGCACTGCTTTCCACAACACCTTCACACCAAACCACCAGAGCTCATCCTGCCAGGTATTCCAGTAATGGCTTCCAAACGGCGTGACCCTGTTGATGTATCGAATTCCCACAGCGTCGAGCGCGGTTTGTAGGTCTCGAGCCTGAGGGAAGACAAAATCGTACAGGCCATATGCAATCATGATACCCTTCTGAGTCAGCTGGGGGTTGGCAGCGACCGAGGAGGCATTGATATATGGCGCATTAGTGGCAGGAGAGAACATGCCGTAATAGTCGAACTTATCGGTGGCGTTAACAAACATCTCGTACGCCAGAACGCCCCCCATAGAAAGGCCAGCAAATGCTCTACAACCAGCATTGCGACACACGTCATAATGTTCTTCCACCCACGGAAACAGGAACGTCTCAAAATTTTGGCGAACAAGGGGAGCTGGCGGCACAGGCACGCTGTTGGATTTGTTGCCGTATATGAAGCGCGGGCCCTCCAAGTCGAGATTGTAAAACGAGGGCATGACCACTACCGTCGGCGGGATGTGGCCGAGGCGGATCAAATTATCCATGATGTGGCTCATACGACCCAGGTTCTCCCAGTCGGCGCCATTGCCGCCCGCCCCGTGTGAGAGGTAGAGCAGAGGATATCGCTTCCCCAGAACGCGCCCATACTCCGCTGGCAAATAGATTGCAAAGTCGTGCACACCAGGAGCTGGATGGATGGATCCCGGCGACGTATAGTTTGCCGTTTTGATGACTCCTCGATGCAGATGGGGATCGATGGTGTCTAGAGCGTAGTCGAAATTCGTGTTGAGGTCGGGCGAAGCCTGGAACCGAGCGTCAAAGGGCACCTGGAAGCTCGAGGCAACCTGGTCGCCGGGGACGTTGGCAAATGGCGACAGATCCGGATCAACGACGAGATTTCCCGTGTCGATACTGCAGTTGGGGGCGTAGTTGCAGTCGACCAGGTACGCAAAGCTGTATATGCCGCTGGGTAGCGGAGCTGTGTATGTCCAGAGCCCTCCGTCGGAGAGCGACATCTCGTACGGCCATTTGTACGCAGGCTCGGCCGGCAGCTGCGGCGATGGGTTGCTGACGTAGAAGTCTCCGGGCTTGTAGTCCCGGGGGTCGTACCGTCCGTTGGAACGGAAGGATGTCCCCGTGGTGTGGAATTGATCCGTGAAGGGCTGGATGCCGCCCCCGATCAACACCCGCTTTGCCGTTGCATTGAGATAGCGGAAATCGACCTCATAGCCAGTAGGGCCACGATCCGTCTTTCGAATGGTCACCGAGGCCGATGCCTCCAGCGAGAGCAAAAGACCAACAGTTGTAGCTAGTGCGTGAATACGCATGCTTACCTACTTGATCGGGGCTGCGTTTTGATGTTGGGTATTTGCGCAGCCGCCACTTGCACGAAGCTAGATGTGCCCATGGCCATTATATCCTCGTGCCAGTACATTGCCATTTCACTGTTCCCGGGGACCCGGTTCGTTCTCCCCTGCAGCCCCTCACTCACGCGGGGTCTGGTGGATAAACTCTCGTTTTGCGGCAAGGAAATTTGCGTTCTTTTTCTCCATCGGTACAGCCATGCCGGTGGATAAAGTGCTCGGGAATAAGGTACCAAGAAATAGGGGAATACCTTCGCTGGCACTTGCAAGCCACTTGCCCAGATTTCAGTTGCACATGCGGACCGTGTTGTGTCTTGTGTCCGCCCACCAATTGAGAGTTCCTGTGTGCCGCCGCCGGCGGGAATGAAGACTGGCAGGAGTACGATTTTCTGTGAAAAAGTCCAAGTCAAATTGAGAAAGACGACTTGCAAGCCTCCAGCCTAAATGTTTGTCTACTTGTCTGGGCAAAGGCTATCTTGCTAGGTGCATGGTCTATCTGTCCTGAGTATAGGGAAAGTACCTAGTAACATGCGAAGGTAGGTAGATAGAACTGAAAGGGAGTGATGGGAACGAGCATAGGAGATGAAGGTCAATAAAACGCGCGGGACGTTCCCGAGAGCCATCTACTACACGGGGACGCCTAAGGCGCGTACACATCCCGGCTCGATCCTCTCCAGCTCCGCAACAACAAGGTCCCACAATCTGTCTCGAGCGGTCTTTTCTTCTTCGCTCGTTGCCCATTCCGGGACATCAGCCCTGGGGGCACAATAGTTAGTTTTGAAACGTCACTTCAAGCTGAATGGGAATGGGGGCACTTACTCGCCGATCTCGCAAGAGTGAAGCAGCAGCCCGTGGCTCTCCTTACCAGCGACAACCCCATGCAGTAAAGTCCGGCTCCCATCTTCGGCAGTTCGCCCAACACGGTCCCGGAGGGCAGCGAGTTTCTCCCGGAACTCGGGGGCCGCGTTCCGGTCCAGATCTGTGACGCAAACTCCGGGGCACACAATGTTCAGGACTACTCCAGTGCGGGACAAGGGGAGATTCTCTGCAAAACGTCTCGCGATCAGGGTCTCGATGAGTTTGGAAAGAGGATATCTGCAAGGTCGGTTAGTTCTGCGAGCCTCATTATCCCGCATCTGGGCGGTGCGGGTTTGCTTACGCTGCCTGGCGGACGCCGTCCAACTGGATCTTGACAAACGGGTCGTCCTTGATCAGATTCCATATCTGCTCCACGTCGAACCCGGCCCGACTGCTGACGAATACAAGATGCGGTAGAACATGGTGCAGTCGGGCTGTTTCGCTCAACTTTGGAAGCAGCTGGGCGGCGAGCAGGAACGTTCCGATCACATTGATGGAGATGTTCATGTTTTGGCCATTTACCAGCTCCTCGGACATTGAGGCCACCGATGCGTTCTCAATCAAGCCATCGATGCGGCTCAGCTCCGTGGTTGCCTTTGTTGCAAACGCCTTGACTGACTCGTAGTTGGCGAGGTCGAGGTACCAGACATCGGCCACATTGGTGGTTCCGGTGGCGCTGTCGATCTTGGCCTTGGCATCGTTTCCGGCCGATGTGTTGCGGACGGCCAAGATGACCTTTGCGGCGCCAAGAGCGACCAAGTGTTTGGCGGCTTCAAAGCCAAGCCCGGTGTTGGCGCCTGTGACGATGTAGGTTCGGCCAGCGCAGCTCTCCCGAGTTACGAGGAGAGGGAGGCCGCGAGTCTGGACAATCGGGTCGGACACCATCGTGGCGATTCTGTAACTGACAGAGATTATGGCGTTGGCTTGAGGCAAGGTAGAAAGGTAAAGGTGTTGGGAGTCTGCTCTGGTGCTTGGTGGTATTGTATCTCATGCCTAAGAAAGACCGAGGGATGAAGGCGTATTTATTATATCTGTGAAATCCTTCTTCCGGACTGTCATCTAGTGTTCTTTGTCTAGTTTCACGCATAATTGGCTGCGTCGTCACCCTGTTTAGTTTGAGAAATTAGCATGGCCTTAAGTCCGGCTCCCAGTTGTATTTGGTGGGGATCGGATCTAAGAAAGCAGGCATTCAATCCCAGGTCTGTCAAGTCGAGACACTCCTGCGGTTGCCTCTGGCAATTTTCAAGCAAAGCAGCTGTTGTTATTCATCTTCGCTGCGTAAAATGGCCAGAAAGTGCAGCTGTACTGACTCAGAACGAACAAGGTTAGATGCTTGCAAGGTCGCTCACTCACCACTATAATGACTGCCTTGGTGACGGTGGATGGAGTTTATTTGACGGCAGGGGCCGTGGAATTGGCGCCAAGCAAAGACAGGACCTCGTTTCCCCACTGTCTCCGTCGACTAGGACGGACCCCCGTTTTCACCAAAACGATTCAAGAACTTTTTTGCCGGCAACCTCACTAACACACTGAATTAGCTCTTAGGCGAGAAACTGTTAGCGGAAGACGCTCGTGCCAGATGACGGCCCAAGCTAACCAATCATTCAGCGAGAAAATGAGGGTCCCCAACTCGCTTGCAGGTCTTACCTCCGACTGACGTATGGAGTTAACACGTCTCTAACTCCATATTTCCGACTCGATCTCCTACTGGTTTGCTCAGACTGTACCTCACGGAAATTCCCAAGGGCGAACTCCACGTTGTCAACCGGCGACACATTAAATTCATATGTTTTGCATAGACGCGTGTTCTACAATGCAACTGTTTTTGCAAGGCACGTGTTTTGTCAAGGTATCCCCAGCCCCCTGATGCCCGAAGTGCAACTGTGATATTTGGAGTGGGGCCTTACATTGGCGCGAGAAATTGCAACGAGACGACACGGTGCGAGGAAACCTCCCAAACCATTCAGACTTTAATAAACCAGCAACAGACTGCCGTAATTCCAACGCCGGTGGTCAAAATGAAGTGCGGCTTTTGGGCAATTCTCTCCTTCTTCCTTGTTACTGCACACCTCCCTCCAGTCATTGCAGTACCCTTCCTGAGCCAAAACACTGGAGCCGCCCCATGACCACCAGCGGAATACCACATCCTGCCACTACTGCGAGAGCAGGCAAGCATCTGGGATGAATGGGCCGAGGAGAGAAGAGCGGGAATTCCCAGAATCCTTCGCAAGTATGGCATAGGCGCGTGGCTGGTGAGTCTTGGTCTTAGGAGAAAGCTACGATTGACAACTAAACAAGTGAGTTCTGGTGCTGCAGATCAGCCAAAGAGAGTACGCAGAGGAGACAGTGTTTTGGTCTCTTAAATCTGCCACACAGTTCTCTGCCCGGCGGCGGACTACGATGCTCTTTCTGGCAAGGGAACGCCAGCTTCGTACAAGTGGACAGATAACACTGCGCAGGTTTGGAGCGAGGTGCGCGAGGTGTTAGCTACCCATGCCCCCGAAACAATTGCTATCGACACGGACCCGGAGATTGCCTTCAGCTCAGGGCTGCATGCCGGCGAGTTAGAAGCCCTTCGCCAGGGGCTTGGGCCGGAATGGTCGTCACGCTTCATGTCTGAACCGATGTTGGCTGTCGAATACATTGCTACCATGCCCCGTGGGCGTGCCGAGTGGTACCGGCGCCTGCAGTCGACGGCATGGGCGATGATCTCTGAGGCGTTCAGTGGAAGAGTAATCAAGCCTGGTGTAAGCACCACATTAGTAAGCAGACCTAGTTGAATGTTGCACATTGTGGATCGAGGGCTCTGTCGATGGAAAAACGAGTGTGTTCATTTCTTCAATCAGTTGGAAGCCGAGGGCTTCCAACCGCTAAATACTGCGTACTATGGGGTAGTTCCATTCCTCCGTTGTTGTGGCCTGGAATGGACCACGCAGTAATTCAATAGAATTCCAGCGATCGGACCGATCGCTGGTATAGAGGCTATTCAGAGACAGGATTCGTGTGACATTGAAAGCCCCCGTCGTATATGTCCTAACTAGGTACGAAAGGATGTGGAATAGTGGCTGCGCGACAAACTGCAGCAGATGAACTACACCACTTGGTTCCACCCAGATGTGAGCATCATCGACGAGCATACCTGTGACTTTTCAACCAGAAAAGAGAGGAGGGAGGGAAAGATAATCAACTACGGCGCTATGCTGCATGTCGACTTCGGCCTCACCACACTTGGTATGAATACCGATACGCAGCATTTAGCTTACATCCTCCACCCGAGAGACTCTGAAGATCAGGTACCACATGGGCTCCTAGAGGGTCTGAAGAAAGGCAACCGGGCTCAAGACATTGTCAAGTCAAACATGGAGGTTGGTCGGACGGGCAACGACATTCTGAAGGCATCGCTTCGGCAGATGCGAGACGAGGGGATCGAGGGTAAGGTGTATTGCCACCCAATAGGTGATTGGGGGCATTCGGCTGGGACTTTGATTGGTGCATATGCATCCATTGGGCGCTGAATATGCGGAGATGCTAACACCAGGGGCACAGGAATGACAAACCTTCGAGACGGCGTGCCAATTCTCGGCGAATTTCAACTGTTACCGGACACGTATTATAGCATTGAGTTGTTGGTCAAACACTTTGCGCCGGAACGCAATGCGACCTCGAGCTTTCCACTTGAAGAGGATGTGACCTGGAATTCAGCCCCGCAATCAAGCTCTCGGAACGGGGCAGGTTCGTCGTGGACATGGGCCCTTGCAAGACAAGAACGCTTTCATTTAGTGGCGGGAGCTCCCTTTTCTGCGTCATACACAGGTCGCGAGCACTGTTGGGGGGTCTCATCTGCATCGAGATCTCTAGGTAGCGGCAGATTGATGAGTTGCAGAGACATAATTTTACAGTCTGGAATTCTTTGGCTTCGATTCAATACGTTTTATCTATAGGTTGACGAACAAACTGCTCACGGGGAGTTATTACCTGTGGTGACTGAAAACACTACCTAAATTGTGTGCCATGCTGGAACTATGTGCAGATACCAAGACACCATTTGATTCTGCATATTGTTTTCCTCCTCATCTTTGCCTTCTTATTGTTCTTTTCGTAGTGTAGGTATGCTCGTTTACGTTCCCGCGTTGCACGTGCCAAGATACTCGTTGTTGCTCGAGACCGGACCCATGTGATACATATGAGCCATTTCTGTCTCATACCTGCGTCGCCTCAACACACTTGTGCGGAAGACACGGAATCCAACTGCTTAGATGGCCTTGACCGTCGCCATCATCATCACGGGCTTCCGATTCGGGAAACTAAAGTAAACAAAGTTCTAGGCGATGATGGGCCCGCTTTGTCATGGTGAGCCAGGGAAGCGAGACCCAATGCAACATTGCAGTTACATGCCCCTGTATTTATCCGCCAATATCTAGACGTCACAGCGGTGATGACATGCAGACGGCTGGGCTAGCAGTGCCAGGCCGTGATTATATCCGGACCTATTTTCCGCAAAGCTGTCTACGGCCACTCAGCCTGTAAAATGAGAAAGGTGACGTATCGGCGCTGGACGCTCCGGCGCTACCGGATTTCAATTCGGATCACCACCCGGGGGACCGGCCAAACGAATACCAAGCGGAGTAGATGGGAGGCGGCATTCTCACTGCCGCAATGTACCGCAGTATAAGACCCTTGTGTGGGGAGTAGCATGCACCAAGCATCGAGTTCTTAGAGTGTGCCAGTCGTTGCTGACGGTCGATCTACAGTCCACGGCAAGTACCGGGGATAACACGGAGGTATGGCCACCATTCGGGCAATTGCCGCGCTAGCGATGACGGCTCTCTTCGCAACCCACACGTCAGCTGAGAATGCGCAAGTCTGCGGCGCTGCAAGGTACTTCCCCTCCGAGTACAGCTGCTACAACAACAGCGCTCTATGCCCGACAGCGTACAGCTTGCCAACGCTGCCCTGCGCCGGCTCCGGCGGGTGCTATTCCCCCCAGGCTTTCTCTTGCGACGGCGGGGTGCTTCGGTCCCTCCCGAAAGCAACAAGGCCCTTCACCCTCACGGCCTTTGGCACGAGACAAACATACGATAACAAGCTGGTCAAAGCGTGCGGCGGGTACCTGGCCATTGGCGCCAATGCTAGGGAGTGCAGTTCGTGTCCTGCTTCGGCAAAGGGCATCGACTGCTCGAGCTATGGGCGGAAGACTGTCCTTCTCCCCGATGGGAAGATGGTAGGTTTGCCAACCTAGTGGCTGGCAGGCAATGGCTGACTTTCACCTAAAAGGCTGCGGACGTTGTGGGCGGGCAGTATTGGTACGTGAATCCGAGAGATGGCGCTCTGCAATTCACCGACGCACCAACTGTGTTGAGAGCAAACGACACCGGACTTGGATGGAATGAAACCGTGCCGGTATCTGAAGTCCCAGGGCAAGAATTTGCTGGTGAGCGAGTTACAGGTTAGCGAAACGCGCCCCAGTTTCCAGTCGTTTACTTACCAATCCTATCTAGTGCTTGAGAACGGATTTTTCGATTATGATTCAGCATCACACTACTGGTTTGCGTGTTTGAGAACCCTGCCCGGAGGTGTTGTGGGAACAGGCAGAAGCTGGCGGATATATTCATCATCGGCATCGAATGTGGAGTTCCTGGATTGCGAGAAAATAAAGCTTGTCGCCACAGCGGTCGATAGGAAAGCGGGCGCTTACAAGTATGAGTAGGGTGGCTGCTCTCTGAGGAGAAAAGCTTGTGCGTAAAAGAATTGAGAAATGAATAAGATTGGGTAAACTTCGACATTAGTATTGACACTCCTCCTAAAAGTGAGTTCACACACCGGGTTTACAATCAACCAAGCCCGTTATGGGTGTTCGAGGGTATTGGATATAAATCTCGCTAAATTTCGGCCACCCTGGCGTGATATACTTACCTACCTAATTAGTTATCACAAAAGTCTGAATCTGATACTACCACTTAACATGCTTTGAAGTGAGATATTATCGAGTATCAGAAAGAAATGCAATCCCCCGCTCAGCTACCTGCGTCCAGCGTCGGAAGAATATCATGAGATTAGCTGCAAGATACATAGACTTGTAGCCTTTGGAATGTTTGAGCACTCGGTTTCTGTGACGAGGAACCTGGCTCTTTCTGTATCCTCGCTCAGGGCATGAGATGAAATGTCAAGAATTCTCCTCCAGCTCCTGTAAACTCACACCATTATTTAACACACGGCCATGATCAACCAGCTCTCATTGCCGGCTTCCATGCGTAAACGATCGGTGAAATGGCCCATCTACAATGTGATGGAGCGAGGTTGATGGACATAGAACTGTGCATACATACGAGATCGAGCAATGAACATCCCGGCCTACCGTGCCCACTGTAATTCCGTGCTCAGCCAGGTGGGGTAGACCCTAACCGATCAGCCTTGAGCTCTTCAATTTGATTTGCTACCTTCATTCAGGGTCAAGGAGCAGACTTCTTTCCTCTCTAGCCGTAGTTAGTCTAACAGGTCAAAGCACGCAAATTAAACTAATGTTGCTGCCCGCTTACAATTGGAGAATGTGTTTCTCCCGGTGCAGATTTAAAGCATGGCCTGATGCAAGGATGATGAAGATGACGAAACGCTTTGCATTTTCACATCTCTTATGCTCGGATCACGGCCGCCCTCGGACTCACCTCTCCTGTTTTTCCGGGATCCAATCTGCCGGAACGCCAAGCTAATGTCTCGCAGCCCAATGTGTGGACACCGCTTTCAAAATAGCCCCTCACCTCCATTTACGCCAGGTGCATAAGCGGCACATGGGACTTCAGCCACAATGCCGCAATCCACAAATGACGAAAGACCTTACATATCGGCACTTTAGTATTGGTTCTCTGATTCATCTGGTCATCGATCTCTTGGTACCTTGCAGAAGTTCAAGCTCCGGGAGATAGCGGCCTATTGATGAGAGTAATATCTGGCAGCGCGACATGCAACCTTCCCACTATTGTCCGAGCCTGATTGGCGATCGGTGCGGTGAAGCTTTGAAGGGGCTTCGGGGTTGAATTGGGGATATAAATAGGAGCCCATACTAGGATAACGTCCTGGCGGGCGAGGATCTTCTTGTCGAGGGCCAACGACTCCCGCGGCAGATTCAGAACGACTGCATGTCCTAGGATGCGTCTCTTGTCGGCACTGGCCGTTTCAACGGCGATATCTCTCGCACAATGTGCTACCACCTACGACTACATTGTGGTCGGCAGTGGGCCCGGAGGCAGTCCCCTTGCGGCGAATTTAGCGAGGGCCGGGTACTCGACCCTCCTGATCGAAGCAGGTGGCAATGAGGCCGATAACCCCACCTACAGAAACATGGCAAACTTCATCGAGGCCTGCAACGACGAGGCAACACGCTGGGACTTTTGGGTCAAGCACAACGACGATGCTAAACAGGATGCCCTCTTCAAGCATACCACTTGGGACACGGGCAACGGGACCTTCTATATTGGTCTTGATCCTCCTGCGGGTGCAAAGGTAAAATAACGACCCATATCTATCGCTTGCTGTTGACGGTGTGCACAGCCGCTGATCCTGACCTGCTACTAGCATCTGGGAATCCAATACCCCCGCGCCGCTGTCTTGGGCGGCTGCTCCATGCACAATGCCGGCGTTGTCTCGCTGCCACAAGACAGCGACTGGAACACTGTGGTCAATCTCACTGGGGACTCGAGTTGGGATGCGAGAAACATGCGCCGCTATCTCAAGGCAATCTCGAAGAATGAGTACTTGCCCGCGGGAAATCCAGCCCACGGCTATGACGGTTTGTCGGCCCCGAGCACCAAGTTGTCGTCTCCTGTGCTGATACTATCACTCTTCAGGCTGGCTCTCGTTGATCTCTGATGACCCATCGTGGGCCAAGGGCGACAACAATCCAGGAGTGAGGATACTTCACAAGTTTGCCGAGCTGATCGGCCAAAAAGGGAGCGACGCTGTCTCCCTGTTATCTCAGAACGATATCCTCAGTGACAATCAGAACAAGGACCAGAGCTCCTCTCTTTTCAACATGGTGTATCATGCTAACTCGGTAAATACCATTTCACACTGGCGACTTCCGTCATGCGAGGCTAACATTGCTTTCCTTCCAGAAAGGCCAACGGTCAACCCCTGGCGACTTCGTTCATGCGACCTTGGCAGACCCTGCTAAATATCCGCTGACACTAAAACTGCGCACGTTGGTTACCAAGATTTTGTTTTCGAACTCAACGGCCCAGCCACGCGCGATTGGCGTGGAGATCATGGAGGGAGCGTCTCTTTACAAGGCTGATCCCAAATTCCAAGAAGGCTCCAAGGGCCCAGTTTCACAAGTCTTCGCCAGCAAGGAAGTCATCATTTCTGGAGGAACCTTCAATTCACCCCAGCTTCTGAAACTAAGTGGGATTGGTCCCAAGGCAGAACTTGAAAAGTTCGGCATCAAGGTTGTCAAAGACCTTCCTGGAGTTGGGGAGAAGCTTGGGGACAACTACGAAGCTTCCATCATGGCGCTCAGTACGGAGCCGATTCCGGCAGGCCTGACCACAGCCATCTTCCGGACACCAAACGCCTCATCGAAGAATCGAAACATATTTGCGTGGTGCGGCCCCTTTTCCTTCGAGGGCTTCTGGCCAGGCTTTCCCACCTATTATGGTGCGACCCAGTGGGAGTGCGCGATGGTGCATATCGGGCCTAAGTCACAAGCAGGTAAGTCAGGTCCCAGCGAGCTGCGCTCCCCTCAACCTGCCCCGGTCTAAACCTATCGACTGACGTCTCTCTCTCTCACCTCGCCTAGGCTCCGTCCGTCTCCGGTCAGCAGATCCACAGGATACCCCGGACATCAACTTCCGTTTCTTCAAGGAACACGGTGATACCGACCTGAGCGAGCTTGTCTCGGCAACAAACCTGCTGCGTCAAGCATGGTCAGCCGCTGGATCGCCAGCAGCACCATTCCAAGAGCTGCACCCGTGTCCTGGGGAGCTGGGGAAGAGTCCCTGCACAGACGCGACACAATCTGAGTACGTCAGAACGCAGGCGTACTCGCATCATGCCACATCGACTTGCGCAATCGGGGCCGACAACGATCCTCTGGCTGTTCTAGACTCCAAGTTCAGGGTCCGTGGCGTTTTGGGCTTGAGGGTGGTTGATGCAAGCGCATTCCCAGTTGTGCCCGGTGCCTTCCCTGTCGTGCCGACGATGATGCTCAGCCAGAAAGCTTCGGAAGATATTCTCGCAGATGCTAAGAAGTTTTAATCGGGCAAGAGTAGTAGGGGAAATATAGCCCATGCTAAAATCTGGAGAACATGACGGGATGTGTGGAAAACCCTCTTCTATGTCCTCCCCCCGGGCCCGCAGTGGGACGGCGCGTCCAAGACAAAGAGACCACTGCAAAAAAAAGACAGTATGGCGTCGACGGAACAAGTTAGCCACTGACACTGGGCCCACTAGATTGGTAATCGCATCCTCGTTTAGAATGTAATGTGTTCGAAGTGTTAGACTTGCCCTGTGAAAAGTCCTAACGACAGCCCGTCTTTTTCTTTTGCGTCGACGCTAACGACAGGGCCAAATCGCATGCTCGCTCCACTATGGCAGAATTTCCCCACTGAGGCGGGTCCTTGGCAATGTTCAAATGGCTTCAGGCATTCATGCGTCGAAACGTCTTGGCTTCAACGTGATCCATGGGTGCCTGAAGTGGCGCAAAGCCAAGGCCGAGCCGAGCCGAGCCGATCCAAGCCAAGTGATCCGGGTCCGAGCTCAAGGGTGCATCGGATCGGCTCGGTTCTTCCCTGGCCCAACCAGCTGCGCGATGGTCTTTGAAGTGGTCCGCAAGACTGGATTGGAAGGAAACGGAGCTTCACCTATATTCGTGGTCAGCACCCTAAGCTATTTGTGCCGAGAACTAATAGACTTACTTTCTCAAACGGAGGAGATATCGAAGTTGGGAGGTTTTGCGACAGCACTGCGACAGCTCAAACCAGTTGCACATTCGGGGAAGAATAAGTACCTTGGTAGGTACCGTCCCGACATATTCATAGGCAAGGAATGCAGTGAGTCGAACAGCAAGTGCGAGACAGAGACCTGCGTATAACCCCTTTTATCGACCGAGGTAGTCAATAACGCCGGGCTTGAACATGTGTAATCTGAGATTATTTCGACTCCTCCGTCTCGAGAGTGAACACATTTTGCCAGGGAAGAATTAGTCCAGAGTGTCGCAAGACACAGGTAGAACGGAAAGATGGCAGTGGAAGAGCCAATTCAGGTAGGTACGGTTCATTTACGAGTGAACTCTCAACTGGGAAATACTGTGGAACACAAAACAGAGCGGTTTTCTGGCCGTTCGGCAAAAGAGGGATGGAAT
>Ga0247770_1000190_pt1 | contig 57390 bp, 25 predicted proteins | sample UWRJL136409B6_FD_179943 | JGI IMG/M metagenome (GOLD analysis project Ga0247770, IMG submission 179943) | Plant litter microbial communities from Arlington Agricultural Research Station in Wisconsin, United States - UWRJ-L136-409B-6 | ecosystem: Environmental > Terrestrial > Plant litter >...
AGGGGTTCTTGTTTGCGGTGGATAGGCGGGCCTAGATGGCCCCCTTTTTTCTTTTGTTGTTGTTGCATTTCCTAGCTACAGTCTCTACCGGCATCAATACAACAGGTACCTAGCATGGATTCCAATGGCTGCTCCTTTTCTTACAAGCTGTCAACTACAAGCCGTATCAATCAGGAAACCTACGTCAGCCCACACTCTACGCCTAGATCACCGGTTAACTTAGTCAACAATCACTTCGGACCCACGGTTGGGACCAGATTCTCAACGAGCGGAATTTCATGTGAAAGGGATCTGCCGCCGGTACTACGGGACTTAGGTAGTGACTAATACTAAGCACCGATAACAATCACGTTAACCGCGCGCAAAGCGCTCCCGATCCGAGCCGCGATCCGATACAGCAGAGTCTGCTTGATGATCTCAATGTCGGTATCGAGCTACATGGTGCAGAACATCATGATATTGCTCGCCGGTTTGGTAGCCACATACTCGCGAAGACCCTCATCTCGGACAGGCGCGGGAGTGGTGAGGTTACTGGGGACGTCGGGACAGACGGTGCTCCTGCTGGTCATGGTGTAAGCGTTTCCATTGGAGTTGGCGATGACGCACACGATGCCGTAGCCTTGGCACTAGGTGCCAGTCGTGTAGGTCGAACGACACGTCGCCTTCCGGGTACACGTAGACCGAGGCTTGGCCGATGACGCCCGTGGCCGCATCAATGAATTGGGCGTCGAGGGAAGTCGGGCTGCCGCTGGTGAAGTTGGCCTTGCCCGAAACGTCGGCTTTGATAACCGGGCCGGGGCCGGGGAAGCAAAGACGATCCCCGCCAGGAACAGGGAAGTCAAGATGGCAAAGCTATGAGGTAAGTGAAAATTGTGTAAGAAGGGTAGGAAGATGTGCTTGTGGAGTCTGGTTGTGATTTGGATCTCGGTTCAATGGTATGGAGATGACGTTTACATAGACAGCTGGAAAATAATACAGTCCGTATCAGCCGCCGTCTTCCTCTGAGAAACTCGCCGTACTCTTGACGACAGATCACCAGATATTCCTTTATCCCACCCTTTTCCTCCGCAACTCTTCACCAAAGACAAACTCACTCGCCCACCCAGTGTACGTACGTAAACATTGCAAGTCGACCTACCAATGACATCGTCTCAACCCATCAGGCAAGTTAGGCAGGTCAATCCTCAATCGGAAGCCAGCAAATTCACTTCAACCAGTAATATTCCCAAAGTACGACTTACATGGCTCCTTAGTAGGCTAAGCCGCCTGTTCTGTATGTCTGAAACTGCCGGAGGTGGAATTTCAGGGGTAAGGACCAAAGGCTGGAAGGGTGAAGGAGGGAAGAAATTCTGCCCCTGAGCGCGCGCCCCTTCGTCGGCCGCCGCCAAGGAAACATCCAGCCAATGGGTATCCACCACAGGCGGCCGCGGTCGAGGGAAAGAGGCTTATAAATCAGTAGCGTCGATAATGATATTCGTACTAAAAAAGGGATGCACCCCTTTCTTTCAGTTACCTCTAAACGTATCACAGTGCAGCGCATGACGGCCATCTACGAACACGTCAGCCGGGTTGGCGTATGGCTTGGACTCTACAAGTCCCTTTTCAAGGAGCTAATCGAGTCCGTTATTCGATCTGCAACCCAGCTCTGGACTTCTCATTTGCGAGCAAAAGTTGGACGACAAGACGATCGAAAACACTCACGAGAAGGAAGCCTGATGAACCGGCCGTGGTTTACCAGAACGTGGGTATTACAGGAGGCCACGGTGCTAACCAGTCAGATGGTCGGGTCGATGTGCTGGCGGAGACGCTGCGTCGTGCTAGGTGTAAACTCGTCCGGGCGCCAAGGCAGCATGTTCGCTGGTAGGAGAAGTACGCTCTTGGAGAAATTTAAGAGGTTGGAGCTCTATCGTTTACCTCAACAAACTAGCCCCTCCTTCGGAAGTATCAGGGCTATAGCGGCTAAATAAAGTAACCTGAAGCGACGATTACTGTTGTGGCAAGCTAAAATACATATATAACTAGCAGCCCACTAATGTTTGTAACGACGCTTGATGCTTACAGTAGTTGCTAGTGGCTTACGTAGTTTCCCGTGTGACAGTTAGGCCAGCGATGTTTTTCTACAGATTCAGTGAGCTGCTGTTGTGCAGCTAGTAGACCACGCCGGCGGACCTCTACCAGTACTACTATACGTCCTTTCTAACAGCTTTCCATTAAGAGGAAACTTTAGCTAGGGGAGACTGAAAAGGGGCCTCTGAGGCTGTGCGGCGGCAGCGTATGGGATCACCCTAGCTCCACTCCATTCCTAGCTTATAACACTTTCCTAGTTTGCTTTACCTTTATAAGGCAGTACCTGTACCACATAGTTTAATAAAGCGTATAAAGTTTGAAGTTTTAATTAACCTGTAATAATAACGGTAATTTCTCAGGTAGGGAAGAGAAAACGGTAGTTACGTAGCGAGGGAAAGCTACCGTTACGTACAGGGGCGCTAGTATCCTAAAATTAAGTATAGGTTTCCTTATAACACACTACCCTATTTATAGTCACGGTAAATATAACTAGGGTAAATTTCAGCTTAAGCAGCCCTTAGTGCGGCTTACCCCCAGCTTAGGATTTGCGACTAATACAGATTTGGATAGAAAAAATTATCAGATAAGACTATATAAGTAGTCTGCTACGGAAAATAAGTGGGCCCCACCTAAAAATGGTTAGCCTAAAATCAGGCTCGCTTCACCTTTAGCTTAGCTTCAACTTACCATTGCTCACCCTACCATGAAAATTGGGAAGTTTACGCGACATAGGGACCGATTTTGGGCCACCTCCGCAAAAAGGTGTTAAGATGGGAGGTCCCAGATATAAGACCCCCCATCCCAACAAAACTGTTAATTTATAGCTACTAGTGCCCTATAACCACAGTGGTTATGGTTATAGTTATAGACCCTAACCCTAGGGTCAGGGTGCACTGCAGGGTATATATAGACTGCAGGGTACCCAGTTTGGAAGTTTGTTTACTTAGATCCACAGAACTCTCTAGATCCACAGATCTAAGCCAGGAGCTACGCCCCACAGAACTAACTAGAAGGCTCCCCACTCTCCTATTTTAGTTATTTACTCTTTACTCTACAGAAGGCTCTAGAAGCTAACTAACGCTTATATCTAGGCTCTTCTCTTCTACTGTAGATAGTCTCTCTTTAAGTAAGCAAGCAGAATCCAAGCAGTTGATATCTTACTAAGCTCTATCTCCATAAGCCTTATTATAGCACTTCTGTATAACTATAATACTCTCGCTTCCCTTAGCACTACGCTGTTATATACGTAAGTCTTCCGTTACGCACGTTGCAGTGTATGCCCACTGCAGTACCCTTATATTAGTATTATCTTTATAGGCTAGTTAGGGCATACTTAGCAACACGTAGGTTTTTAATAATAATTTACTTATCGTATCTTCCTTCGAAACTAGCTTTATATTTGGCTGAAAGTAGTATTTCGCCGTTAACGGTCTTGTTAATCTATTTATAGATAGCGATATACGAATTCTTATGAAACTTCTAGCTAAATAAGGTAATAGAATAGTCTGTTTTCTCTATAGCTAAGCGGTCTTTAATATCTTCGAATATTATAGTCTATACTTAAGGTTCCATACTATATTATAAGCTTATATTAGCCTTTTATTTATTTTAATCTTTCTTGTACTTTTATTTAAGTTTAATATTCCGTTTAGCTAGCGCTATATCGATAGTAAACGGGACTAGCTACTTTAAATAATTATCCGCGTTTAAAACGTTTAAGTTAATTAGTTCCTAGATATGGAAGGACTTAGCGTTAAACGTAAAAGTATTATATTAGTCAGGCTAATCCTTAAGGACCTTAAGCGTAGTTTTAGTACTGAAGCGATCTACTATAAAGATCTTAGCGGTAGAGAGAGATATATTAAGAATAATAGAATCTGGTTCTTAATAAAGGGGTTGTATAATAGTAAAGGAGTTGTTGTAGAAAGGTGTCGAACTGCAGCGGCAGTTCTTGGCGCTCAGGCGCGCAGGCGCCTTACCGCTCCAGGCTTGCCTGGAGCGCAGGGGCCTTAGATCATGTGCTCTCCCCACACATAGGGAGCTTCCATTTGTATATAAATGGGGAGTGCTTCGCACTCCCCTTTTCTACCAAATCAAGTCACTTTGTAACTGCACTTCCGCTGCTCCTAAGCCCCTCGTTCCTCAGCTAAAACGTTCCATAGTTATAAGCCCAGCTCTGTCTAACTAAGTAAAGTGTGGAACTAATTAATTAAGACGCTTACGAGTAGTGCCTTTTGTAAAACCCTTTTGCTAATCCTTTGAATTACTTATTATAGTGGAAGAAAGCGCCCTTTATTAGAGTATTCCAGCTGATAGTTAGAAGTTTAAGAGTGTGTAGGAGTGGCCCTCCTGGTTTAAGACTCTTGAATACCATGTGATAAACTGAGGGATCTGGCACTTTATTAATCTTACTGCTTCTAATGCGGCTAATCCATACATTAAGCCGATTATTTTAATAATCTATAAGTTTATCAGTAAACGTTAAGAGAAGGTAATTAAATTATATATCTTTACCTATGAATATTAGGAGTTAACGGCCTTATTTTTAAGGACGGTTAAAGATAAGTTAAAGTTTATTATAATTATATAATAAGATGTTAAGGAGGAATATAAGTGCTTAATAAACGAAGCTGTTACTCTCGTTATAGTTATTATTAAAACTACTAGCTTATATTAATATATTTAGAACTGGGTTAATTATATAATTAATAAGAGTTTTAAGGAACTGGCTATATAGAAGATGATTTAGAACGGCAGATACACGGTTTAGGCGTTTGTGTGTTTCTTTTAGTAGTGACTTAAGCTTAGTAAGATAAGCCTTACCTTTTAGATCCGTTAGGAATATTACGTAATAATAGAATAGGTTAAGAATATTAATATGTTAAAGGAGTAGTAGATTAAGGATTGGGAAACGGCTTATTGTAAGGTAGAAGTGTTTAAAATCACGGAGATTTAGGGGCCCCTGGTTATTAAGGACTGGCTGAGAACTATTATGGTGTGTATAACGCCCTAGTAAGCGAATTAGAAGCTTTTTAAACTGGTAGAGCAGGAAACTATAGAACGCCTAACACTTAGAATTACAGATTACGCTTATATCTTCTCTGTGTAGATTTATAAAGCGAAATACGTTATTAGTAGTGGTAAGTAAGGTGGAGTCTTCTTTACTAGCGACTGTTTTAAAGCACCTAACAGGACTAGTTAAGGCTTTAAGAAGGACTGTCCTTATAGAAGAAAACACTTATAAGAGCTTATAAACTGTTAAATCTTACACTTAGTAATTATTAGATCACTTTTAAACGCTCCTGTTTACGTTAAGTGTATTAAAATGTTAGGATCTGAGATAAGGGAGAAGATTAAAGTGTAATTTATAAGCTTTAAGTAGTTAAAAGTTCACTAATCCTGTTAAAAGAAGTAAGGAGCTGCTTTAACTGCTTAAGGCTAAGACTGTTTAAGTGCTTTAAAGTTCTTAAGATTTATTAACGTTATAGTAATTAACGTTTATATAATGGAAGTGATTATTAAGGTAGTAAGGTAGTTTTTTATTACAGGTTTCATTAAGTACTTACTTTCTAACAGCACCTTAGTTAATAATTATAAAGTAATACACCTTATTAATTGTAAATCACTTTTAATTAAGGGGAGCTTCTAGCGTGCTGAAGCTAGAGATTATATCTAAGTAGGGACTAGTTTATTCCTAATCTCTAGATACGGTAAGTAAGTGATCTTAAAGGTGCTTATAAGCTTTAAGGGAACTAATAGTGAAGATTTAGTGTTTAATAACGTAGTTATTATAAAGGGTTTTTATATTAATATTGTTTTAGAAGCTCTGATTATTAAAGTTAGAGCTTAGTATTATAGGTTTAACTGTATACTTTATTACGGTAATATAGAATAGAACGTAGTATTAAAGAAGTTAAAGTAACGGTATAATTTAGTGTTTTTGTAATACACTCCTGTTTTCACTTATTTAAGCTTTTTAATACCTTTTACTGTAAGTGTTATAGGTACTGTGTTAGTAATTATAATAAAATAAAGAGTAAGGTATTTATAGTAATGTTTACGTTTTTAAGAGGATATAGAGCACCTTTAATATGCCTAAGTAGGGCATTTGGGGCTAGAAGCTTTTAAGAAACTTGTTAAATAAGCACGTAACGTTATAATTACAGGTATAAAGATTATTAACTGTAAATATTACGTATTTACACACTTATAACAAATCGTTTTAAAATACCGTTCTGAAGGTTTCTCCTATCGCCTGTTCTTACGAATTAGCTAAGACCTTTTTTACTTTAAAAGAGTATAGGATAGATTAATTTACTTACTTATAGTTAAGGATAAGTATAGTGGGAAGCTTTTCTATTATTTATTAAAGGATAAGAAAGGGTTAGAAGTGTTTAGAATTATTAAAAGCTTTATAAACTGGGTAAAATGGCAGTTTAAGCTTACTATATATATTATACGTTAAGATTAAAAGACTTTAACGATTATAATTAAAGGATATACGTTATATTAGCTTTAGGTAATTGAAGAAGGAATTGAAATTAAAGTTATTCCGTTATATATACACGAACTGAATAGTGGGAGTAAATATGTAGGTTAAGAGTTAATTATAAAATCTATTAAAATAAGGGAGGGAGTAAACCTTTTTAAATCGATCTGGCTTAAATATATATAAGTAGCTGCCTACTTATATAAGATAAGCCTTAACTAATAAAACGACTGGATATTACCTAATAAGAAGTTTTATAAATGGTTTAAATAGTATTTCCGGTAATATACACTGTTAAGTAAGCTTAGTAAAAGCCTAGCAGACGATTACTACCTAGATTAAAGCAGGGTCTACACTTATGGATATTAAGCTTACGTTCTTAATAAGAGGTAAGAGGTGGAGTAAGATAAGTTTAGTTTTAAGATTAAACTTTAAGGGTATATTAAGTACTTAGTTAGATATGTAACCTTTAATATCTACTGTATTTAGTGCCTGTAACTGAAAACAGTGCTTATAACGTGTAATGTAGTGTTTAATAAGAAGCTCTTTTATAAAAAGGAGAGTAAGGAAGTAAAGGTACTGTTAATATAGGTTATTTAACGGCTACTTAACTTTATTAAAATTAAACTGTAGATATAAGACGTTTTATCTATACCTAAGCTTTTTATTAACATTTTAAACTTAAATGTTATACTTACACTTACTAATAACGAAGCTTTAACCTTTAAATCTAATGACGAAGATACTCTTAAGGGTTAGAACTTAGGGGTAAGTGCACTTAGAGATAGAGTAGTGATCCTTTAGATTAAGGATAAGCTTACAGAGTTTAAGGAAAGCTTTATAAGTACTGAATTAGGACTTTTAACCCTAAAGTTAACGTTAAAGGTTAAAGTTTAACTTTAGATTTAGGGCTTATACTCTTACCTAGCTAATAAGTGTGCTAAATTACCTTCTGTGGATTGTAATAGGCTTAAAGAGATTAAAGAGCTTTTTAAGTAAGGGTTTAAATGATAAGAAACTTTAAAACAGTTAAATAAGGCTTCTACTAATAGTGTAAAGTTATATATAAATCCTAAGGAAAACGGTTACTTATAAGAGGATAATTGTATAAGACGTTTATAACCTTTAAACACAAAGCTTTAAAGGAGTATAAAGATACCTTATTAGAAGATTTAACTAAAGATATTATTACAGTGGTGAAGCTAGAAATATAGAATATATGCTTACGAATTAATTACCCTTCTGTTTTAAGATAAAGTAGGAGATTTTAAAGGCAGTTAACTCCCCCTAGATTACCTAGGTTAGTAATTTATACGTTTACTGTTTAAATTTATAATAAAGTAAGGATTAACCACTTAGTTTTCGATAAGAGCTTTACAGGTTTTTTCGTAACGTTTTTACCTAATTAGCGAATAGTAATTAAAAAAGGGAGTAAAGTTTATAAGATGTTATATACCGTATTCTAGGTAGCAGTGCTTTAAGTAAAGGTAAGGCTTAACGTGGCTTTAAGTTTACCTTGCCTTTATAGAGATAACCTCTTTAAACTGCAGCTTTTAAAGTATTAAAGGGATCTTAAAAACCACACGCTTAACCTTAAGTTTAAAGAGGCGTATTAAGTTAAGATACGGCACCTCCTTTATAAAGGAACGTAATGTAAGATAAAGCACGCTGTAACGCTTTTACAGCTGCTTCCATTTAAATAGGTGTTTACTTATAAGTTCTGTGAAGATAACACACTTAAAAAGTGTAAAGTTAGAATCTGTGTGAGAGGTGACTTTTAAGAGGTTAACACGCTTTAAAACACTTATATAGTGACTTTAACTGCTTGCTTATTTAAGATAATAATAGTGTTTACTACTTAATAAGACTTAAAAGTCTGGCAGTTTAATGTAATCTAAGCCTTTTTATATATTATGTAAGACGATAACTTCCTAATAGTATGTAAGCTCCCAGATGGCTTTAAGGAAGAAAGCTTCTGTTACGAGCTTAAATAAGCGTTATACGGCTTATAAGACTTACTACTATTGTAATATAAGGAGTTTACATTAATATTAAAAGAGCTTAGCCTTACCTTATTAAATAAGGAGCTATACCTTATATTTAATGAGAGTAAAACTGTATTTATGCTTTTTTACATAAATAACTACTTTATAGTATTCGTAAAGAAGTATTATAAAACTGCAGAAGTAATTATATAGAAGCTTTACACGTAATATAAAGTCCACGAAAAGGGAGAGATCTTTAACTTTATTAATATTTAGGTAATTAAGGATTAGGGTAAACGAAAGCTTTAATTAGTCTATAACTAATACATTAAGAAAATTGCTAAACGGTATAACCTTTTAAAGGGTGTGTTTTTAAGTATCCCCCTCCTTAATGTAGAACTCTTTAAAAATATAAAGAGTGTGTTAAAAGTAAAAGTTAAGGAGTATTAAAAGCTTATAAGATCTATCCTGTACACAGTAATTATAATTCGATTAAACGTAACCTTTTTAGCCTTTATCCTCTTACAGTTTCTCGTTAACTTAAGCTTAAAGCACCTAACTGTAGTAAAGTAGATAATTAAGTACCTATACAGCTTACGGTATATAGGGATCAAGTATGGAAGAGTAGGGTAAGAGGTTCTTATAATCGTTAGTAACGTTTCTTTTACAGATAATATAAAGACATACTGCTTATTATAAGGGTACATTATAATGCTCTTTAATAGTGTAATTAATTGGAGAGCTGCTTATTAATATATAGTTACGACGTTATTAACTGAAGCTAAGCTGTTTACACTTATATATGTAGTTAAGGAAATAATGGCATTTAAAAGGCTTATAGCAGATATCACTTATAAGCTTAGCTTAATATAGAGGATCTTTTACAATAATTAGTAAACGATACGGTTAGTAGTTAAAGAGAATGAGAGAGTAAACATTAAACTTTAATATATCGATATTTATAATATATAGGTTTGTTAGGAGTACGTGAAAGGCTTATTTAAAGTTACGTATCTACTTATGTAACAGATACCAGCTGATAGATTTACTAAACTACTCTCTTAACAGCGCTTTAAGCACTTTATAACGCTTGTGAAATTAGAGGATACTGGTTATATTAATTATAAGAGTAAAGGAACTATTATAAGGGAGCTAAAAGATTAAAGGAGTACTACTCCCACAGTCTCTACACGTAATGGTATATTTATACCTAAAGGTGTAATAAATAATAAAATAAAAACGACAGGTAGTTAGATAGTGTACTTAAGCGCAGTTTATTAGATTAACGAGTTTGCCGATTAGGGCTATAGCCTGCTCCTTAAGAGAGCTGGAGCTCCCCACACTACTAACGACAGTAACTTTAACTAACTCCTCTCTACTTTACAGAGTTAAAGGCTTTATAAGGAGTGTGTGTAGTATTACCCTCTGTTTCTTAAGCTCCTAATATAAGTGGTTAGAATGGAACAGTTTATAAAATATACTGTACTTACAGAAGCTAATGTACTAGCTGCCATAGCAGTAAGGAACTTCCCAGTAAAGGGCTTTATTAAGAAAGGACTGAATAGTAGGTTAGTAGAGCATGTAAATAAGTTTATGGAGAATATACACCTTTATGTAGGAGTGTCTGCTTATATAGTAAGTATAGTAAGTTAAAGCGCCTATATGGTCGAAACAGCAGCTATTACTGTTACTAGTGATAGCGCTCTTAAGGCACTTAAGGTAAGCTTTACCACGCTTATTAGTAGGGGTGGGGTGTGGGGATTTGGGGGTGTAGTGAGTGGGTGATTAAGCCGATTTACTAATCTTAAAGTTAATAAGTTAAGCATTTGTTAAGAAGAAAAGAGCGGCTTATATAGGGGTTTACAGACTAACTGTATTATAAGCAGAGTGATAAGGAGTTATAAGAGGCTTCTCCTCCTCTTTATCTTTATCCTTATCCTCCTCTTAATAAAAGGGTAAGTGAGTAGGTAAGGTTAAGCTAAACGGCTTAAGTGACGGGGTTAGGGTATAGGTGTGGGGTGTAAGCTTTTTAACACTTGAATTAAAGTTAGCTGCTACTTTTAAATAATAAGAATAAGCGAAACTTACACTGTAAGCACTTTCTGCTTATTAAGAAGCTTTTAATTATAGTTAGTTAGAATTAAAGTAGAAGAAAGAGCGGTAGAAACACTTACAGACGAGATTAGTTACGCTTTTGATAAGAATTAAATATGTAGAGTAGGTTAGTAAGTAGAAACGACAGTTTTTTCGAGTAGAAGGAGTAGGACTTACGTTTTCTTAGGGCGTAAGCCTGCGGTCTTTGCGTTGGCTATAGTGGCCGGGAGTGGGGGATAAGAATGGTGGTGTTCTTAATTTTTTTTATATTTACCTGAAGAAAGTAAATAAATGGGGAAAGATTACAAGCTTTTAGTATAGAGTTAAGAAGCTTAAACTACTGTATAAGCTTACTGCTTTTAGTTTAACGTGCGTTGAAAACGTAACTACGCACTAACTTAAGCGGCATAATTTAGGAAGTTACAGGTTTAATTAGCCTCTAGACTTTATTATTTTCTATCTATAGTGAACTTCTTTTTAAACGTTTAGGTGTTTAGAATGCAATTCTAAGCACCTGGGGGGTGTGTCGAACTGTAGCGGCAGTTCTTAGCGCTTAGGTGCACAGGTACCTTACCACTCCAGGCTTGCCTGGAGCGTAGGGGCCTTAGATTATGTGCTCTCCCCACATACAGGGAGCTTCCATTTATATATAAATAGGGAGTGCTTTACACTCCCCTTTTCTACTAAATCAAGTCACTTTACAACTGCACTTCCGCTGCTCCTAAGCCCCTCGTTCCTCAGCCAAAACGTTCCACAAAAGGTATAGAGATATATAAAGATATCAAATACTCTTTTAAATACGGAAAGCTGTAGTTATATAGTTTAAAGCTGTGCTGAGCTTATAACTTTCGTATAGAAAAAGCTTTGGAAGTAGTATATTTAGAAGAGATAAAATACTTTAATCATTCCCAGTAAAGTAAGCTGGGGAGGCCGTACTATATACTTTATACTACTTCCCCGATTCTATAAGGAACCCCGCTACTTTAGTATATACAGGAACTTATATCTTATATTATTACTGAGGGCTGTATTAATTCTTACTTTACTATATACGAATCCTAATCCTGTATATTTACTACCTTATAACTGTATATCTATATAAGGGCCGGTCCTATATATTATATCTGAGGTGGATATGTAGTAATTTACTGCTGCCTGTAATCCTTTATAACTACGCTATACCTCCACTGCTGCGCTACACTGGCAGTACTATGCTGCTAATCCAACTGCTGCCGTAAAACACTATATATAGATAGCTTTTAGGAATATTTAAGTTTATATCGTGTCGGGCTCGGATTCGCAACTGTCATAACCCAGCTTACAACATTAGGTCCTGACTGCCGCTGGCAGCAGATCGGCAGGCTAATAGGAAGAGACCAGACCTATAGAGTAGGTGCAGCTAATAGAAGGGCACTCTGTATACTTTGTATGCTTTGTTATAAAGCAGATAAAGTACGTGGTCTTGGTATCTGGAGAAGGTCTTGGCGCGACAGCTCTTACAGCATAATATAGGTAGTTATATTAGACGCCTTAAGTAAGGAACCATTCCTGTTCCTTATGTAAGTAATATTATTTTTACGTCTATAATCTTATAAGTACCTTCTTTAAGCTCTTTGTAGAATACCCTGTTTAAGATAGTAAACGTACTATCTGGACCTTGCTGTTATAACCTAGGTCACGACATTGGGCTGTGGCAGCTTGAGGTAGCCACGGCGAGCTAATTATTACAGACTACGGGGTAGATACCCTACAGCCAGTCAGAATGGTCCCGAACCAGGCTCGGGACTAGGCACACTGCTTTTACAGCACTAGGTAGTTTACTATATAGATAGGTAGATTGTTAGGTTTACCCTAACCTTAAAGGCGGCTAGACTGCTAGGGCACTCGGAATCGCCCGGGCCGGCACGGCGAATTCCGCAGGCCCTACAGGCCTGCACAAGCCTTATAGGCCTCTAGCCCACTATTAATCTCGCAGATAACGGAGCTAAGAATATTAGCGCTTTGGCGACGGAGGTCTGTAGTCTTCGATATGCTAATGGCCATAACTATAATAACCACGGCTTCTGCCCATCAGTTTGAAGATAATTAAGTACTTTGCAACCAACTTTTCTTACCAACTGCTGCTAATGCCTTGTGATCCTGCTATGCATTTTAACAAGGTCCCGGCTTAAGGCTGGGATACTAGTCCCGGAGCCAGCTCGGGATACTAATCCCGACTTAAGTTCGGGACTAGATATATAGCTTTTATAGTACTAGATAGTTTACTATATAGATGAGTAGACTTGTACCTCTCGAGTAAGGAACTGTTCTTATTCCTTACGTAAATAATATTATATTTACGTTTATAATCTTATAAATACCTTTTTAAGCTCTTTATAAAATACCTTGTTTTAAGACAGTAAATATATTGTCTGGACTTTATGCAACCTGTTACTAGGTATGCCCTAACTAGCCTATAAAGATAGTACTAATATAGGGTTGCTGCAGTAGGTATGCACTGCAGCGTGCGTAGCGGAAGATTTACAGATATAACAGCGTAGTGCTAAGGGAAGCGAGAGCATTACAGTTATATAGAAGTGCTATAATAAGGCTTATGGAGATAAAGCTTAGTAAGATATCAACTGCTTGGATTCTGCTTGCTTACTTAAAGAGAGACTATCTACAGTAGAAGAGAAAAGCCTAAATATAGGCGTTAGTTAGCTTTTAGAGCCTTCTGTGGAGTAGAGAGTAACTAACTAAGATAGGAGAGTGGGGAGTCTTCTAGTTGGTTCTGTGGGGCGTAGCCCCTGACCTGGATCCAAGTAAACAAACTTCCAAACTGGGTACCCTGCAGTCTGTGCGTACCCTGCAGTGTGGAACTGTACCCTGCAGTGTACCCTGACCTTAGGGATAGGGATAGGGTTAGGGTCCACAACCACAACCACAACTACACTGCACTGTAGTAGTAGTAGCCTCCGGCCACTATAATACAGCGTACTAGTAGCTATAAATTAACAACTAAACTTAACGTTTATTCTTAAAGACGTAAGTAACGTATTATAACCTATATTTAAAGTAAGTTAAACTATAAAGTAGTACGCTGTGGGTTATTAATAATAAGGGAATAAAGGTTACGTAAAGTCTAAACGGTATATTTACTATCTTAAATAAGGTGTTTTATAAAAAGCTTAAAGAAGGTATTTAGAAGATTATAAACGTAAATATTTGTCATGACCACATCGGCGGCGTGAGGAGCATCAGCGGCGCAGGGAGCATTAGACGGTGCTGACGGTGCTGACAGTCGTGGGCGCGGCTTGGTCAGCGCGTAGCCGCCGCCCCTACGCTCGGAAGACCCGGAGGAGCTCTGATAGGATAGACCTTATTAATGTACGTCAGCGAGGGTGCGTAGCGCAGGCGCCCGGATCGAGCGGGCGAGCCTTAAGAAGTCTGACAGAGCCATGAGGATCTGGAGAGGGCCAGAGTTCAATGCAATCACTTCCTGACCCCTAACCTTCGCCTGCCCACCGTGTACGCTCTGCTGGCACCCGTACTCTCTCACCTCGACTACGACAATAGCCCTGACAATATTGTAGTGTTTTGCGGCAGTAGTTGGATTGGCAGCACAGCACTACCGGTACAGCGCAGTAGTAGAGGTACAGCGTAGTTATAAAGGATTACGGGCAGCGGTAAATTGCTATATATCCGCCTCGGATATAATATACAGGACCAGCCCTTATATAGATATACGGCTATAGGGTAGTAAATACACAGGATTAGGATTCGTATATAGTAACGTAAGAATTAATACAGCCCTTGGTAACAATATAGGATATAAGTTACTATATATACTAAGGTAACGGGGTTCTTTATAAAATCGGGGAAGTAATATAGAGTATATAGTACGGGCTCCCCGGCTTACTTTACTAGAAATAATTAAAGTATTTTATCTCTTCTAAATATACTACTTCCGAAGCTCTTTCTATACGAAAGTTTTAAACCCAGCGCGGCTTTAAACTACGTAACTATAGTATTCCGTATTTAAAAAAGTATTCGATCTCTTTATATATCTCTATACCTCTTTACGATAACTCCTTTATTATTATATAACTCTTTTGTTAGGAACTGGATTCTATTATTCTTAATATATCTCTCTTTACCACTTAGATCGCAATAATAAATCGCTTTAGTACTAAAACTACGCTTAAGGTTCCTAAAGATTAGCCTGATTAGTATAACGCTTTTACGTTTAACGTTAAATCCTCCCGTATCTAGAAACTAATTAACCTGGATATTTTAAACGCGGATAATTCTTTAAAATAGCTAGTCCCGCCTATAATATAGCGCTGGCTAAATAAAACGTTAAATTTAAGTAAAAGTATAAAAAAGATTAGAATAAGTAACAGATTAGTATAAGTTTATAACGTAGTACGGAACCTTAGGTATAGACTATAATATTCGAAGATATTAAGGACTACCTAGCTATAAAGAAAACTAACTATATTATTATCTTATCTGGCTGGGAGTTTCGTAAGAATTCGTATATCGCTATCCGTAAATAAATCGACGAGATTGTCGATGGCGAAGTATTACTTTTAACTAAGTATAAAGCTAGTCTTAAAGGAAGATACGATTAGTAGACTATTATTGGAAACCTATGTAATAGGTTTTAGATTATAAATCCCGTAGTTATTAATATAGTAGAAGTACGTTATATTTAAGTACTTAAGTAGGGCGAAAAGGGTAATATTTCTTCCGAAAAGTAGATTAACTAGTAGTCTTCAGTTCTTTAAAAAGTATAAGAATATAAAATTAATATTATTACCGACCTATAAGTAGTACTTAACGTAATTAATATAATCGGTAAGAAGATATATTTTATATAAGCGATATATACCGCTAACGTATATAACGACGTTAAATAAGTAGGCCGTTTTATAATAACGTTCGATAAGCTTTATTAGAGCTTTAATAATCGGATTAGCGGAGAATGAATTAATTACGTTAAATAAATAGTAGGAATATTCGATACGAATATAGTAATTAGCTCGGAGGATAAGGATAATAATAAAGGTAAAGGTAAAGGTAAAGGTAAATAAGATTCTAGCGGAAACTCCGAGGGTAAATAGTCGAAATACTCTTATAATATAATCCGGAGACTTAAGTATAAATAAGTTCCTAAGATATATAACTAGCTATACTAGGCTATCCTTAAAAAGCCGGTTAACGAGGAATACGTAGACCAGAAGCCTAAAAGTAAGGATATTCTAGGTATCCGTAAGGTATATAATAAGTCAGAATACGCTATATTACGTAAAGCGTTTAAAGAGAAAAATTCTATATAGTTAGATAAAGTTTCGGAATAGGAAGATAAGCTTTCCGAAAAGGGATAATTCCCTAACTTTATTAACGTAATTATTATTAACCCGCGCCTTCTTAACGAAAACTTTAGTATATATACGACGTATAACCTAGATCGCTACCTTTTATCTATTAGTATACTACTTAATAACTACGGTATTACTTGTCTTATTAATAGTACGGATCTTTTAAATAACGGTACCTTTGTTAAAACGCTGTCTTACTTCGACAACTATGTCTAGGCGGGCTCGGAGTCCTTTCTAATACTTAGTTAAGGTAGACGAACCTTAAAGAACGTCCTAACTGAAGTTAACGGCCTAAATACAAAAGATCTTACTTTAATAAACGTCGTTATAATAGAGAGATTCTATATAAATATTATTTCAGAGGTACGCTTAGGAAAAAATTAAGTTTGGTATTATAGCTTAGATTATATATTACGCTAAGGTACGGGAATAACCTCGCTAATTATCAGAACGTTAAAGAGGATATTGTTAAAAGGCATGGCAGGATCACAAGGCATGGAGGTAGCAGATAGCAAGAGAGTTGAAAAGGTAATGATATTGGATTTATCTTACAGAGCGGGAGCCGTGTTATTATAGTTGGTGGTGCGACTGCCTGAGGCTGCCGCACGGCCAGTTATTGCGCCGTCTTGGCTGGGCTAGTGGCGTGCACTGCCCTAACGCCAAGTTGGCCACAGGGGAGTCTTGTGAAGAGCGACGCGCAACAATTCCCTTTGCGGCTTGGCTGAGCCAATAGTGCCGATCGCGTGCGGGAATCGCCGTGCTGGCCTGGCAACTGCGTGCCGGCCGGCAGTTGCGTGGCTGCAGGCACTGCGTGGCTGCAACTGCGTGGCTGCAAGGCAACTGTGTGGCTGTAAGGCAACTGCGTGGCTGCAAGGCAACTGCGTAGCTTCCACTTATCAGGGTTAGGGTTAGTAAACCCAACAGACTTGCCCATATACGAGGGCGAATTATATAGTAGTGGTAGTTGGAATTTGGGGTGTGTAAAAGATGGAGAGTTCCAAGGTGGCAGTTTGGAATCGACAAAAGCCTTTAACTACTAAAGACCTGCTACCTTCCCTCTTCAACTCCACGACCAAGGCCACGCCTTCCTTTCCTCCAATTGCCACGGCCTCTTTCTGTTCAGAAGGGTGCCGCTGGAAGCAAATTCTAGCGATCTGATTTGCTAAAAAGTAACGATCACCATTGATCTAACAATCACCGTTGAACTGCTAAACCTTGCCCCTATCTATAGCGTTCGTTAGGCTTGTATAAGCTCAGCAAGGCTTGTTAACTTACAGCATTTCCCACTATGGTATGGATTCCCGCTTGGGCCGAGGACGACGTATAGCGGGAGTAACCCTAGCTTGCACTGGCAGACGAAAGTGTGCTTTCAAGAGATCAAGGGGTTGTTTCAGGGAAGCTTGCGTTGGCAGAGACGCTGGAAGCTAGGTTGTTGATGGCTAGGTATAGGGATGGAGAGTCGTAGAGTTCAGGGGGAGGAAAGGGGTTCAGGGGGCTTGGATTACTTTCAGTGCACACAGGGCCACAGTTCGTTCCAAGCCACAGCCAGCCACTAATGGCTATCCCTTGTCACATGTGGTGGCACGCAGGAGAGTGAGACGTTCATTTAAATTTTACTACGTAGGGTCTCAGGTCTCTCTATCTCACGAGAGTCGGGGATCATATAGTCTACCACCACGCCGTGCCGCGAGAGTATTCATTATTGCATTACCCACGGTGATAGCCAGCCTCGTGGTATAGCGTATAAATGAATTGTCGTGATGTCGCAGAGGAGTTGACGCCTTTTGGTTGTAGCCGACTATGTTGCTAGTCGTTTCATTTGCTTCGACGTTCAGATTCGCGGTATTATTATCTGCAGGTAGGCCACCGGCCATAAGTGACTCGACCTGCGACGACCTTATCGACCTTGACTGGGTCAAGGAAAGGCGACTCGTGCCAGGAAGCTGACCATAATTGTTAGCTCAAAATTCCATCAAACGTTAAATTTTCGGTTTGGCGTCGGAGGTGCGTGTACTTACCTGCCAGCGGATATCCATTTTTTTTTTGAGTCCTTGAGCTTTCGGCTCCATGCTGCGGGGGAGCGATCAGAGAATGCCGAAGTGGCGCTCTGCGCAGAGTTTCTCAGGACCATGGACTAAACGTTTCGTGCGGGGGCTTGGGTCATATAGACGCTGGGGCGCCATCGGGTCGAAGCCCATCATTGGTCGTCGGAACGCCGACAGTCAGCCACGTCAGGCGTTTAGAACCAAATCGAAACCCAATAGAAAACCAGCTGAGGCGGGGTATCAAGGTCCACCCATCTAGGCACCCAACGCCCTCCCACCTAGGTACCTGGCACCCTCCCATCATCGGTCGGATCAAATCTTCAACGTTACCGTCGTTCATTCCATCAGCCGGCTTGCCATCATGGCCGATCCGTTCGCCATCATCGGGCTTGCCGCAAGCATCCTGACCTTCGTCGACTTCGGCGCAAAAGTCATTTCGCTAACCAAGTCTATCCATGATTCCCCAGCCAATATGGCTCCCGACACGCAGGAGCTGAGCTACATGCTCGAGGATATCCGATCGCTGAGCAATGCCATTCAAAAGTCGACGTCGTTGAGGACGAGGCTTTCCGAAGACGAGACCAAGATTCTGCGTGTGGCGTCTCAATGCGACAAGTTGGCCGAGGAACTAGGCAATCTGCTCGAGACTCTCAAAATCCGTGATGATACGGCACTGCCGAGGGCGATTGAAATCACCCGAGTCGCCCTCCGCACGGCCCGGAAAAAGAAGCATGTGGACTCCCTTCAGGAGCGCTTGAAAGACCTGGAACGCTCGCTGAGGGGCTACCTAACGGGAACCCTTCATCGGTAATTGAGTCTTGATACGTACAACCTTCCTCCTCCTGCTCTTACTGCCTACCTTATCTTTGATACTCTCTAACCCCCTTATCCTCAGAGAGCAATATTCCGCCGTCATGTTCGAGCTGTGGTCTTTGAGAGCAATGCAGTTGGACCTGGCAATCACCTACAGCACCCCCCTAGAGGTTGCCCAGGACAGAATCCTAGAGTTGGCCTCAGCGGGAGAGGACGAAGATTCCAGCAGCGGGCAGCCCCAGATCTTGAAGGATCGTTTGGACGCATTTATAAAGGAATACCGGACCCGCCTGCGCGTCTCAAAAGTCGTTGAAAGTCTCACCTTCGCCGGCATCCGGAGACGCTGGGACATGGTTCCAAACGCCAGCCAACACACGAACAACTGGCTATTCCACGACGCCAAGACAGGTTTCGTCGACTGGCTCAGATCGGGGAGCGGTATATATTGGATTACCGGAAAGGTATGTATTGCGCATGCCGTTACCAACGCTCTGCAAACGTACTGCTGATAATGCGTCTGGCTGTTGCTAACTCCTCGTAGGCCGGAAGCGGCAAGTCGACCCTAATGAAATTCGTATCAGATGACCCCCGCACCAAGGCTGCGCTGGAGGAATGGGCTAGCAGCAGCGGTAAGAGGCTCTACTTTTCCAGCTTCTACTTTTGGAACCAAGGCTTCCTCTTGCAAAAGTCCCAGACGGGTCTTCTCCGGACGCTCTTGTTCCAGATCCTGAGAGCGACGCCCGAGATTGTCCCTACCGTGTGCCCAGAAGAGGGGCAAATAGATGATGACGAATGGACCCTCGAGGCGCTCAAGGCCATGCTGCAACGGGTCGTCAGCTTGGGGGACACAGAAGCGGCTAGATTCTGCTTCTTTATCGATGGTCTCGACGAGTACCACGGGAGCGAGGAGGACCTCGCCAGCATACTGAACTTCTTCTCGGAGACCCTCAGCATAAAACTGTGCGTGTCCAGCAGGCCGAGGCTGGTCCTAGACGAGAGGTTCGAGCACGAGCGCACCAAGCTGATTATTAGCGACTTTACGATGCGCGACATGGAGACGTACGTCTGGGAAGCGGTTCGAGCGAACGACAAGTTCCGACGGCTGGGTAAGTCTCACCAGTGCCGGGCGATTATATCCCAGATCGTCGACGATGCCAAGGGGGTTTGGCTCTGGGTATTCCTCGTGACGCGTGATCTGGTACGGGCGGTAAACCGGAACGAGGGGACCGAAACCCTGAGGAGAATCGTCGAGCGATTCCCAAAGGAGCTGGAAGACTACTTCCGGTTTATCATCGATCGAGTCGAACCGCCGTATCGGGAGGAGATGGCGCAGATATTCCTCATCACCATCGAAGAAGTCCAGCCGTTACCACTCTTCATCTTCTCTCTCCTCGGGCGATGGAGGCAGGACCCGACCTATGCAATCACAGCGCCGATACTACCCCTGGACGTCGAAGCTGTCAAGCGAGGCGACGACGTCGGCGCCGACCGACTGCAGAACAGATGCAGCGACCTCCTGATCGTGGACCAGGGCTCGCACCCCACCTTCCTCGAGCACCCGGTTGACTTCCTGCACCGAACCGTGCGAGATTTCCTTCGCGATTGCTACTACCCGAGCTTGCGCAGCGAAATCGTCTCCAGATTTGACCCGCTCGTCTACCTCTGCCACGCGATGCTGTTTCTCCTCAAGGGTATCCCCAAACTTAATATTCGAGACCAATCTTCCATTACCCGGCTCTTCAAGATCCTCGATGAACTCCTCTATTACGCATACGAGGCCGAGAGGAGGAACCCGTCGCCGGACTTCACCCTAGTCGACGCGCTGGACGAAGTCGACAAGGTCAACCGTTACCACGCCAGCCAGTCCGGTATGCGGAACCACTGGACGCACCTCCGCGACCCGCCCCGGCCGCGCGGCTATGACGAGTATCGTGAGGGGGGTAGCTGCAACTTCCTCGCCCTAGCGGTGCAAGCAAGACTGACGAAATACGTCCGCGCCAAACTCGATGCCGATCCGAAAAGCCTCCACAAACCCGGCCGGCCACTGCTAGACTACGCGCTCCGTCCAAGACGGGTCACGCCCGTCGTGATGCCGTACCACTCCCGGCGAGACGACGCAGCCATCGATGTCGACATGGTTGAGATGCTCCTGAAGAAAGGTCTGAGACCAAATCAGAAAGTCTATCTCAACGAGGACAAGACGGTCTGGGCGCTGTTTCTCCTGTCCTGTTACGAGTCCAGCCGCAGGGGCGAAGTCGAATCGCAAGCGTCGCTGACCCGAGACGTCTGGTACAAGGTGTGCACGATGATGATTCAGGCCGGAGCGAGGCCCGACTGCGATTTCAGCGACGAAAGAGCCGCTGGATACAGCGGCGCCAGTGCTCAAAGGACCCAGAGGGAGCAGCCGCCGACCATCGTCGAGATCTTTCAGGAGATAGTCGGGTCGGAGAAGGCGGGCAGATTGGAGAGGCTCTTTGAGCAGGCCAAACCTCAGCGGCAGCAAGGTCGCTCCTTTTTCGGTTTCTCATGGTTTTCGTGAAATTGGTAAAGAATGCGGAACACAAGACTGGCCACCACCATATTTTCCCATGGGGCAGGAGAGGGGCGCGTCAAAGTGGATAGATATCCATATAATACTCGAGGAGCTGGAAGAAGGGTCGGAGATATTGGGGACAATATGGTTTTGTTCGGTTTCGATACCGTAATTAGTGGAATTCGAGGGGGGGCGGAGGTTTCGTTACAGGTGAGGAAGGGAATCCATTGGATTTCGTGGGCGGCGTTTTGGGTGTGTTCACCGGTGCCTCTGGACGAGAGAAGTCAGTATGGGTGGGGAAAAGGAGAGGGAGAAATGGGAAAAGATGGAGGGAGGGGGCACTTGAGGAGCGGTTCATGCGTTCAACACGGATCGGGGCGCGCTGTAGTGGTAAGATGGAAGGGCGGCATCGGCGAGCGTGAGCCACCCTGCCTTCTATTCCCTCCAAGGTAGATGGTGCCTCTCCGGAATCTCCGACCCACATGAAGTTGTTGACCTTCGGCCTGCATCCAACTGCATGGTCCTTGGTGGATTGAGGGCTGTGTTTCTCCGTTTCGGGCCGGATTTACTACGCTACCGATGCGCTACCGATTTGTGGGGAAGCAGCAGCGGCGGAAGAGGAATGGGGTTTGAGAAATTTTGCATTCGAAAAGCGGTTTCTTCTGGCCAGATCTGACAGGCTTCTTGCCAGTTGGTTACGTCTGAGAGCTCAATAACATCGTTTCACAGCCAGGTATCCAAGTACAACTTTAAGTACTTTACGATAAAGGAATTATCCCCTAGATAAATACGATATGCGGAGCTTCTAGGACCTTTTAATTTTAAAATTTACTATATTAAAGGAAAAGATAACGCCAGAGCCGATATACTTAGTAGAAGACTAGACTATAAAGGTAACGAAAACTTTACGTCGATATCCCTATTCGTCAAAATAGGCGATACCCTGGAATACCCGCTATAAATTTAGGAAGACTACACGAGAACGTATTACGTATAGTAAGATGGATTTCAGTACTAACTAAAAAAACACTAGCTCAACCCGGAGGATAATTAGGAAGAAAGCGGAGTTATAAATAATCCGGATAAAGACGACTTCCTATAGTATGACGGAAAAGCCTTTATCTTACCAGACTAGTAAAACGTAATTATTAAGGAACTTTACGAAGTAGTGTTAGGAGGATACCTAGGTATTAAGAAAATAAGGTGTTGCTGGGTGTGCCCTAACTAGCCTATAACGATAGTACTAGTATAGGGTTGCTACAGCGGGTTGTGCGCTGTAGCGTGCGCAGCGGAAGACTTGCGGATATAACAGCAGTAGTGCTGAGGGAAGCGAAAGCACCACTGGTAGTAGTACTGACAACAGTGGCTACAGGCCACGGAAAGCACTGTAACAAGGCTTAGTTTGGTAGAGGTTGGTAACGTGCTAAAGGCTTGATTCTGCTTGCTTGTTTTGACTATTTACAAGAGAAGAGAAGAACCTAGATATAGGCGCTGGTTGGGTTCTAGAGCCTTCTGTGGAGTAGAGAGTGACTAACTAAGATAGAAGAGTGGGGAGTCTTCTAGTTGGTTCTGTGGGGCGTAGCCCCTGACTTGGATCTGTGGATCTAGAGAGTTTTATGGATCTAAGTAAACAAACTTCCAAACTGGGTACCCTGCAGTCTGTGCGTACCCTGCAGTGTGGAACTGTACCCTGCAGTGTACCCTGACCCTAGGGATAGGGATAGGGTTAGGCTTCACAACCACAACCACGACTACACTGCACTGCAGTGGTAGTGGCCTCCGGCCACTATAATACAGCATACTAGTAGCTATAAATTAACATATCGGTTATCGCTTATATAATTTAATCTATTATAGCTTTTTAGTATTTCCTTTATAGTTAGGGTTTGGGTTTCCTAGGATATTATCTCCGTAGAATTCCCCTTCTTATCGAGCTATTATACGTTCTTATATTCCTGTTAGTTATAAGGTCGCTTCTCTTTCGGTATCTTAAGGAATTGTAGGTATTAGTCGTAATAATACCTTTCTCCTGATATTCGATCTTTCAATTTAAGTTGGCCGGCGTCGTCCGTCCGACGGCTTCCTATATAAGTCGAGCCTTCCGGATTAGTAGGATCTTTAATCTCCTTTCAGTTCGAGTCGTTTATTTCTATTACCGCCTATTATTCTTATATCCGTTTAGTAAATCCTGTTATTATATCGGCGATTCCGTCTACCGCTTTTATTATTATTTATATAATTATTTAATTTAGGGAGTTATTTATTAGGCTGTTGTACTTAACCTGTAAGTTATTTTTATTTTCTTCGAGGTTTGGATTATCCTATCGGTTTCGTAATCGCTTGATTAATTTCTTGATAAGGTTGTCTTTCGAATATTCTTTAAGGTCCGAGTCTAGGTCTTCTTATTCCGGGCCGGCGGGGTTGTCGTACCAATCCTCTAAGTTGGTTATTCGGACGTACTTATCGTTTACTGTTACGAACTGAACCTTTTTCTGTTCGGGAACTGGTTCCTATTCCCTTTTAGGGCTACGGTATTCTCGGGTAAAATAGCCGAGTTTATCGTAGTTATAGTACTTAACCTTTAATTTATCGGCTTTAGGTTTTTCGTTTTACCTTCTTTTACCATTTATATGAAATATTATTCCGATATCTATAGGTCCTAAGTAACTATTATCCAAGGTATTAAAATATTATCGTTTCTTTTTATTATTTTAAACTAGGGTTTTCGCAGACTATTAATACCGTCTTCTTTTTTTTATATTCTTTTATAAAGTCAATTATTAATAGTAATGGCTTCTTTTATATAATTATCCAACTTTATAATATATCGGTCTACCTTAATTAATTTATCTTTAACTTTTTCTTTAAGTCCTTAGTAGAATTTATTTTTTAAAGTATCGTCGCTTTAGTTAATTCTAAAAGATTCTTATTATAGGGTTAAAACGTAGGCTATAGCTAATGTCGTTTATTATAGTTTTTTAATTCGTTCCTCAGCCGCCTGGACCTTGTCTGGTTTTCCGAAGATTTTCTTTAGTTCGTCTTTAAGGACTTCTAATTCTCCGATATGGAAGATACGTTAGGTTAATTTGTAACGTTTGGTTTCTGTGAAGGTAAGGTAGTTTGTAAATATAACCTCGAATTATTTTTTCAGTAATCTGACGAAAAAGCTTTCTGTAAATAGGACTTAGTTGGTAGGTTTTATAAAGTCGTCTGTATAAAACCTAATATAGGCTTTAATATTAGAGACTTATTTAGGTAAGTCTCTTTTATTATTATTGTACTTAGTAAGCTAGGTAAGCTTAATTCTTTTATTAAAAGGGTATACTGTAATACCTGTAGCTGTTATTATTTTAAACTTAACTACTATCTATCGTATTTCCTTAAATACTTTCTTTAGTACGTTACTTATTTCTTTATTAAGGTTATTAATTATAGTATTAAGTTTTATTAATTTATAACTACTAGTGCCTTATAATTACAGTGGTTATAGTTATAGTTGTGGTTGTGGACCCTAACCCTAACTCTAACCCTAGGGTTAGGGTGCACTGTAGGGTACGTATAGACTGCAGGGTACCTAGTTTGGAAGTTTGTTTACTTGGATCCACAGAACTCTCTAGATCCACGGATCCAAGTTAAGGGCTACACCCTATAGAACTAATTAGAAGACTCCCCACTCTCTTATCTTAATTAGTTACTCTCTACTCCACAGAAGGCTTTAAAAGCTAACTAACACTTATATCTAAGCTCTTTTCTTTTACTGTAGATAGTCTCTCTTTAAATAAGTAAGTAAGCAGAATTAAGCCTTTAACACGTTACCAATCTCTACCAAACTAAGCCTTATTATAGTGCCTTCCGTGGCTTACAGCTACTACTTTACAGTAGTGCTTTCACTTCCCTTAGCACTACGCTGTTATATCTGTAAGTCTTCCGCTGCGTACGCTACAGTGTATGCCTACTACAGCGCCCCTATACTAGTACTATCTTTATAGGCTAGTTAGGGCATACCTAGTAACACTATTATTTATAAATATGTTAAAAGTACGCTAAAGATATGTTAAAAGGCATAGCAGGATCACAAGGCATAGAGGTAGCAGTTTATAAGAGAGTTGAAAAGGTGATAATATTTAATCTATCTTGCAGAGCGAGAGCCGTATTATTATAATTGGTGGTGCGACTGCCTAAGGCTGCCACACGGCCAGTTATTACGCCGGCTTAGCTAGGCTAGTGGCTTGCACTGCCCCAACGCCAAGTGGGCCACAGGGGAGTCTTATAGAGAGCGACGCGCAACAATTCCCATTGCGGCTTGGCTGAGCCAATAGTGCTGATCGCGTGTGGGAATCGCCGTGCCGGCCTGGCAACTGCGTGCTGGCCGGCAGTTGCGTGGCTGCAGGCACTGCGTGGCTGCAACTGTGTAGCTGCAAGGCAACTGCGTGGCTGCAAGGCAACTGCGTGGCTTCCAATTATCAGGGTTAGGGTTAGTAAACCTAACAAGATACCTTTAAAATAGAATTTCTACTTACTAACGATATACTAGCGGACGGCTTTACTAAGGCGTTACTTCGATAAAAGTTTAAATATTTCTGGCGATTTATTAACTTTAAAGATATTAAGTACCTAGTTACGGTAAGATAAGGAACGGTATAATAGGTACTTAAAGCGTAAAACGATTCTTATAAAGGGGACAATACCCCGGGGCCTTAATAGTAGTTAAGCGGAGACTGTAGCCTTAAAAACCTATAAAACGATAATAATATAAAAACTACTTATAAAGCGCCTTACTTATTCGTAACGTCCTTAGCGTTATAAGAGCGTAAAGCTCCTATAATCGCCGCTTTCGCTCCGGAAAGCGGGACACCTTAGTAAGATACGTTATTAAAGTATAGGATCGGGTCTCCGCGGCCCGCTTTAGCCTCGCTAAGCAGCTAACGTACCGCTATTATAATAAGCGTTTTCTTTTTTATAATATCCTTAGTTTAAAGATCAGCTAGAGCTAGTTCTACTAATTAGTTTCCAGCTGTAAAAACCTACTACGGAATATCCACGCTACTATTACGGCTACGTACCTGAAAATAGTTATTATTATTATCCTTATATAGCTAGCAGCCGTACTTTATTTTACTAATAATAATAAAACGGACGTAGCTATTATAGGTGATATTATAACGGCGAGTAATTTTATACCGGCAGCTGCCAACTTTATAAAACTATATATTAGTAAAAATAGTATATACTAAAAGTTATAAGAAACGTATACTAGGTAACGACTAGGAGTGAAATCCTTCTTTACGAAGGTAAGCTTTTCTACGGAGGTATTAGGAACCTCCTCCCCCTTATTATTTAGGAGCTCGACTACCCGGGGGTTTAGAATAACCTCGATAGCTTTACCCTTTCCTTTATTTTTAAATTTCTAAAAAGGCGTTACCTCTATTATATCGTCTACTGAAGACTTAGCGCTAGGAAAAGGTATAGTAAGTAGTTTATTAGCCTTAAAGGCCGGGCGAGAAGATTTAACGCTAGAAAGTAACTTTACGCAAACGGGCTTTATAGGAATAATTATAGAAACGGTACGTCGTTTCTTAATGGAGGGCGAGCCTATTATAGTAAAATTAGGCTACGAGGGAAAGGGTAGTAAGCCCTTTAGAGCGTCGCGACCAGAAGGATATTATACCGTAAAACTAAGCGTAGAATTACGGGGAGTAGCCAGCTTTTTAAGTTCTAGTATACATTTTTATAGTTTTAAAATCTCAAGCTAGAACTCGGCCTCCTTAACGGAAATAAATTCGGCGGAAGAGGTATCGAACGTAATAAATATAAAGCTCTACTTAATAGATTTACGACTATAGGAAATACTAGAGTTAGTAAAGGCTATATTATAATTGAAACGTAAAAATAGTAGACTTATAAGAGCTTAGGAAAAATCTTTCCCGAAATAAAGATATCCTACTTTTCGTCGTTATCCTCCTTTTGATTATTATCGCTAACAGCGTTAGCTTTATTATCCTTAAAGATAGGATTCTCCTTCTACTTATTACTTATAACGGACTTTTCTTCCGTAATATCTTTATTATCATCGCCCGAGTCGAGCTCGTACTAAACGGTAATGCTGCGCTTCTTACTAATAGTATTAGCCTACTTAAGGGTCGTAATAGCGAGCTTCTTCTTAGGTATAACTGTAGCGGCCGACGTCTTCTCAGAGGTAGTAAAGGCTATTATTTTAGCCGTTTTAACGGAAAGTAAAAAGAGGGACGGAACGTTAGAATAATAAGACTGATTAGTAATTAAAACGTAATAGTAATATGATTAAAGTATTTACGGGACGGGCCGTAACGTACTCTGATAGTATTATAAGCGTACTTAATACTATAGAAAGGCTAGACGGAATAGGGAACTTACTTTTTAAACTCCGTAAAGCTACTATAAATACGTTTACTGATAGGAGTAGCGCGCTCGCTACTAGCCGTAGTAATACTGCGGGTTTTACAGCCGTTACGACAAATCTATATTATAACGATTAGTATAGATATGATAATAGGGGTATAATTATAGGGATAATAATATAATTATAGATTAGTAACATAATATTTAAGAAACGGTAAGAATTTCCTTAGGATTAGCGATTGAAAAATAGGAAAGTATTATAAGGTAAAAGTAGTATATTAATACGACTAATTAAATAACAACCCTGTGAAAATTTTCAGCGGGGTAATATAAAAAGGTACGTATATAATAACCCTATATTATACGAAATTACGAAAATACCTATAATAGTACGATGAAAATAACGGAAGTAGTTTATAATATAAAGATATACTTATTAACGAGTTTTCTTATATTTGGACATATCAGGGAGTTAAAATACAGATTAAGGAATACTAGGAGACGAAACAAAATCCCTTAGGGGGTATATAGTATTTTACAGTAATAGTTGGATTAGTAGTACAGTACTACCAGTACAGTGTAGTAATAGAGGTATAGTGTAGTTATAGAAGATTACGGGTAGTGGTAAATTACTGTATATCCGCCTCGGATATAACATATAGGACCGGCCCTTATATAGATATGTGGCTGCAGGGTGGTAAACATACAGGATTGGGATTTGTATGCAGTAACGTAAGAATTAATGCGGCCCCTGGTAATAACACAGGATATAGGTGTTATGACCCAGGTCACGACATTGGCCGCAGGTGCCTAAGGCAGCTGCGGGGTAGTGGAACGTTAGACCAATTGGAACAAGGAAGCGCCTGGAGTGGGCCAGGAGGTCTAAGGTTCCCCACGCACCAATCAGGTGTGTCCCGACACCGATGTGTCCCGGCTCGGGACATCCTGGGCTCGGGACATGTCCCGAGGGCTTGGCACAATGGCTCGGGACCAGGCACACCATTGCTTCTACAGCATTAGATAGTTTACTATATAGATAGGTAGACTCGCACCTTGAGTGAGGAACTGTTCTTGTTCCTCACGCAAGCAATATCATGTTCACGTCTACAATCTTGCAAGCACCTTCTTCAAGCTCTTTGTAGAACACCCTGTTTAAGACAGTGAACCCACTGTCTGGATCGCTGCGTCAACCTTCGCTCCCCACTGTCAACAACCCCGCGGCGTACTGCCTTGCAGTCTGACCCACCTTGGGTGCAGGTTGTAACAATAGGTTGCTGTGTGTACCGAGGCAGCGGGGTTCCTTATAAGATCGGGGAAGTAGTATAGAGTATATAGTACAGCCTCCCCGGCTTACTTCACTGGGCATAATCAAGGCATTTCATCTCTTCTGAATGTACTACTTCCGAAGCTTTTTCTATACGAAACTATCTAACGGTGATGTTCCGGTGGAACAAGAAAACGGTTCTTACGTGGCGAGGGGAACTGACCGTTATGTGTAATGGACCGGTCCTAAAACTTGGCCCTCCCTCCAAATGTAGTTATAGTAATTATAACCGGGACAAGTTTCTGGACCCACTTCGGCTCAGGCGGCCCTCAGTGCGGCTTACCCCTAGCTTAGGATTTGCGACTAATACGGACTTGGACAGAAAAATTTGTCGGGTGAGACTATAGAGGTAGGTACCTTATTAGAATAAAATAATTCATCTATAAGGTAGCTATTTACAAGTGCTAGTGCACTCTTCCTGTCTTATTAAAGCAGGCTTTAAGTTTTTATATTCTAGGCTGTCTCGGAGTCGGAAGACGTCTCCTTATATTACCTAATGTGACAACCCTGCAGGCCGTCACTTGGGCCGGGGTGGCCTGACGAATCCCCCGCAGGAGGAACAGTGCAGGAGGACGGTGCACACTGTCCAAACGCACTGGGCCAGGGGTGTAAAGACCCGAAGCCCCTACGACCAGTAAGAAAGTGCTTAGTAACCCACAAGGACTAACAACACCAAGCACCATTCAGTTAACTGCTTAGCTGCAACTACGTAGTGCACTACTAAGTATAACGGACTAAGTAAGGTATAAAGTACCTTTTAGTTAATTAGTATAAATAGCTATGGTTATACCTATAACTACCGTAAGGGACTCTAGTTCCTTACACTAATATTTAATTATTTATTTATATCCTACTATTCAGACTCACCTCTATACATTATAGTGACAGCGACCTATAATGACATTAAACCCCCCTTATCTAAAAGTGCTAGCTTAACAAGCCGTCTTTAGAACGCCCTTTACCTGTTAACGTCCTGCTATACGTTCTGTCTTAACCTGTATTAGTTCTCTTAAGGCTTATATCAGGTATAAGTCGTAATACAATATTAACGTTATAGTTTTAAACACTGTTTATTAAATTCCTAAATACTACCTCCCTCTTACTACTAATATGTTAACCTCCAGAAAAGGTAAGGAGCTTAAGGAAGCTTAAGCTTAGCTTTAGCTCCCTACCGTTAATAAGTTAGCCGTACGCCTTAAAGAATTAAACCTTAACCAGTAGGGTCTAATTAAGGAACTTAATAAAGTTTTGCCTAAAGACATTAAGAGCTACATTAGTCTTATTAAGAAACTTTAAGCTTAACTTAACACAGTTAAACTAGAGAATAACGACCTTAAGGGCTTATAAAAGAAATAAGTAAAGCTCCCTTTACTGTTATATTTTAAAGGAGACTTTACGTAACTGAAGTCTTAAATAGTTTAGCTTTAGAGTTATATTACCTATTATAATAAGCAGTTCTTTAAAGAAGAAGGAAAGGTTAGGTTTATTAAAGCCCTGTTAGACAGAGTAGCAGCTTAGTAATATAAACCTTATACGAAGATAATTAATAACCTTTTTATAGATAAAGCATGTAAAGAAGCCTTAAAGACTTAAACCCTTTTCGATAACTTTAATATCTTTATTAACTAACTTTAAATTGAGTTTAAAAAGCTAGACATCTTAAGGTAAGCTAAGTAATAGCTTATAACCTTAAAGCAGATATCCTCAGTCCTTAAGTTCTCTATACACTTTAAGTTAGAAGTAGTTAAAACTAAACTTAGCTAAAAAGCCTTAATAATGCTGTTCTAAAGCGGCTTAAAGAAGCACGTCACTAGAGACCTTTACTAAGAGGATTAACTAAACTGTCTTTAAAAGCTAATTAAGATAGCTATTAAGGCTGATAATCGGTATTATAATTATTATTATTAAAAGAACTTTTAAAAGGAATAAGCTCTTTACCAGTTAAATAAACTTAAGAAAGGGAACTAGTTAACTATAATAGGCCATTATCCCAGATTAATAGACATTAATATAGTAAACCGCTAGAACTAACCTAACCGTAACAAGCCTTAATAATAATAGTAATAGGAACGGTTTAAGGACCTATCTTAAGTTTAATACTTTAACTGCAGTAAGAAAGGCTATATAACATATTAATACCCGTCCTTAAAGTAAGTTAATTAAAAGCTAATCCCAGATAGAGGAAAGTATATTAAGTTTAACTTAAAAGACGTTTATATTAAGATAGTAAGTAACGAAGAAAACTGTACTTAAATAGATAAGTATAATGTAGGAGATAAGGAAGAAGGAAAAGAGGAACTTTAAAACGTAATATATCTAATCTTTAAGGGTATTTTAAAAGAGTTAGCTATAAAGGTGTAAGTCGCGATAGATTAACTTTAAAATGGAAACTTAAAATAACTAAAGGTGTAGGTTATAAAAGACTGACTTTAAAAAGAAATGTTCTAACTAGTTATTACAGGTTTTAAAAACCTTACACTGTAAGTTTAAAAATTAAAAAAGTTTAGGAAAGACTTTAACTTAAACCATATTAAAATGGTAGAGGGGGTTAAAGAACTAGCTCTTTAGGCCACTTAAGCGGTAAAGTAAGCTTTAGAAAGTAAAAGAGAGCAGACTAAAAAAGTCAAGTTAGAAAAAAGGAAGTTCTTCTTAACTATACCCTTTAAAACCCTTAAATACTTTAAATACATTAAGTAAATTAGCACCCTTACCTCCTTAGAAGAAGGACAGCTTAGATAGCTACCCTATATTAAGGTTAACGTGCTTTAGACCAGTACCTTAAAGGTCTCTTAAAAAGGTATAAAGTAAGTATATTAGTAAAAGGTCTAGAAGTTAAAGAAGAAACATTAGGAGTTAATAAATAAAGTAGAGAACTTATAAGCTAAAGGCCTTACTATAACGTCTAAAGACTAAGCAGTAAAGATTAAGTTATAACTTTATAATAAAGTTCGCTTTACTAACTAACTTAAACATTAACTCCTTAAAGAAAGACATTTTATAAAAGAATAAGCTAATCTATTATTACTTAAGTTTTAAGAAAAGGTTTAGGAAAAGTAACAAACATAAAAGTAAGTGGAAGAGGAAAAGAAATAAGGCATTACTTCACCCGTTCTATACTTTATAACTACAGTACTTATAATTAACATTAATCATCCTAGTTATTAAGACGTATTATAAATTAATTATATATATAATCACTACACTCTTAACTAGTATAATGGCCTTAAGGCTTTTTATAACCACTTCCCTGTTACATAAAGATAAGATTACATTATTATAAGGGTAGAGTTAGAACTAGCTTATTACTAAATCTCTTACTTCTTAATAAGAGAGTTTAACGATAAATAAAAGGTTACTGTAATTAACCAGACCCTTACAGTTTACTAATAAGGAGGGTTACTTAATAACTACCTAGTCGTAATATACTTACTACACCTTAAAGAAAAAGCTAAAAAGTAATAGAAATAAACAGACTACAGAAGGATTTAAGAATAAGAGGACGTTACTGTAATCCAGTCTTAAAAGGCGTATTACTAACTTATTAAAGACTTTTAAAACATTAAACCGTTTAAAGTTAACTGGACGTTAAGACGTGAAAACTTAAGAAAGGTTAATTATTAAGTCTATTAGAGTTACCTGTTTTTCTAAAAGGAATTAGGAAAAGGTTATAAGCCCTTTAAAAGTGCTGGAAACTAGTAATTTGTTAGTTAGTAAAAACCCTAAAAAGAAGAAAAGGCACTTAAAGGTTAAGTTAAATAAGACTTTAAAAATAAATAGTTATTATAACCTAAATGTTAAAAAAGTATAAGTATTATTCTATTAATATTAACGTAACAGATAAAAAAGGGAGGTTATTTAAGGTAAAAGTAATAATTAATAATAGGAGTGCTTTTAACTTAATATACCCCTTATTAATTAACTAAAAGAAACTCCATAACTAAAAGTATAAAAAGGCTATTTCTATTTAAAATAGAGAAGGAGGCCTATATTAATATAATAACGGTAAAGTTACTTATTACTTACTACTCGTAATTAAAGTAAACAGGGATAAATAATAAATGGACTTTAATGTTATATTAATAATAGGGTATAATATAATCTTAAGTCTACCTTAGCTGGAAAAGTATAACCTTATGATTAACTAGAGGAGTGGCTACCTTACCTTTAATAAATCCCCTAGTAGTAATTACTATTTAGAAAAAGTTAAAAAAATACTAAACTGCTTTAAAGATATATAAAGTACTTAAAAACACATTAAACCTATAAAACCCAGCACGGTTTAGGTTAGGTTTATTAAGACAGTTAAAGGATTAAAGAGTTTATTACATTACTTAAATAACGATTTAAAAAGTGGAAAAAAGTAAAAAGCTGATTTATAAATAAGTAAAGGAGTTAACTTATTTAAAGTACTTATAAAGTATAAGAAGTTTACCCTATTTTGAAAAAGATACTATAATTACCAGACTACAGACCTTAAGACTATAAAATTAAGTTAAAGCTAGGAGTAAAGCTCTGTAGCTTCTAGCTTTATTACTTAAATCCTTAGTAAGCTAAAGCCTTAAGGAAGTATATTAAGAAAAACTTAAAGAATAAATTCATTATGGAGTTCTAATCCCCAGTAAGGTACCTAATATTATTTATCCTAAAAAAGGAAGACGGTAAGCTATATATAGTTATTAATTACCAAACGTTAAATAAAGATATAATTAAGAATCACTACCTATTACCACTTATTACGGAAATGTAAGAACAGATTATTAAAGTAAATTAGTTCTCTAACTTTAATTTCCCTATAGGATTTAACCACATTAGAGTAAAGGAAGAGGATGAATATAAGACGGCTTTTCAGACTTATAATAGGTACTATTAATACTATATTATGTTAATAAGATTAATAAATACCCTTACGACCTTTTAAAGCCTTGTTAATAATATTCTCCACCTCTTCCTTAATAAGTTTATTTTTATATATTTAAATGACGTTTTAATCTATTCTGAAACTTTAAAAGAACATTAAAAGTATATATAACAGGTTTTAATAACTTTTAAAAAGGTGAAACTAATAATAAATCTAGAAAAAAGCTATTTCTACATTTAGGAATTAAACTATTTAAGGTTTTAAGTAACCTTTAAAAGGCTTAAAATATAACTGGAGAAGATAGAGGTAGTTAAGGACTAGCTTACTTTAAAGAACTAAATAAAGTTATAAGCCTTTAATAGTTTTATAAACTTCTATTAATGCTTTATTAAGTACTTTACGAAAATTATAAAACTATTATATAAGCTTATAAGAATAGGTATACCGTTTAAGTGGACTAGTAGGTAGTAAAAGGTGTTTAAAGACCTTAAACATACCTTTATTATAATACTAATCTTAGCTCTTCCCGATTTCTTAAAGCCGTTTAAGTTAAGACAGACTCCTTAGAATTCGTAATTAATAGAGAACTTAACTAGGTCTAGGATAATAAGAAATGTCACCCAGTTACCTTCTTATTGAAAGGGATCCACAGCCTAGCTTTACAGTACCTAATCTATAATAAGGAACTAATAGCGATTATTTAATATTTTACTAAATAGGTACTGTATTTAAACGGTATAAAGGAACCAGTTTAAGTCTTTTCAGATTATAATAACCTCTAGTATTTCCTAATAAAGGAGCTTAGTTTACAGTAAGCACAATAAGCAGAATTAATAGCCCTGTTCCACTTCTAGATTTATTACGTTAAAGGAAAAGATAATAGATAAGTAGATACTTTTAACTAGAGATAGGATTATAAGGGTGTTAACTTAGTCCTGGTCCCTGTTACTATATTTAACGAAGCTAAGAACAGCACGTTAGAACATACGCTATAAATGTCAGATAATTAAACATTAGAATAAACCGTTAACGTCTATATAAACTTATAAATAAAATATAACATCCATTAATAATAATAAGACTTTTAAATAAAAAGGTTAACGGAAGGTACTTATAAGTATAAGTATCCTTTAAGAGACTTCTTAAGACACTTGTAAGAATATAATAAAGAGTGCTTAAAGTACCTAAACTATAACGAAACTAGTTATCAGTTAGAATAGCTATTTAAAGGTGTAAAAAGTATACCTGAACTAAGAGTAAAGCTTTAATATTAAGAGAAACCGTATATTTATAACTTAGATAAGAAAAAAGAGTATGTTTAGTAAGTTTATAAGTTTTAATTTAAAGGATATATAGGCTAAGTTAAGACCCTTATATAGGTTTAATAAATGTATACCTTTCTAGGAATAAAGAAGCTAGTAAAGGAAGTAATTAATAACTGTAACGTCTGTTACTGTAAGTAGAACTGATATTATAAGTTTTATAAACTTCTTAAACCACTCCCCGTATTACAGGTGTTATAAAGCTTAATCTTACTTAACTTTATTACTAGAATCTTAAAGTCTAAGGACCCTGTTATAAGAGTTACTTATAATTAGGTCCTTATAGTAATTAACAGGTTAATAAAATAGGCTTATTTTCTGCTAACCTTAAAAGACATAATAGTAAAGTAACTTACTTATATCTTTAAGAAAGAGGTAGTTTCATAACACCTTTAGCTAGATAACATTATTACGGATTAGGATAAGCTAATTGTGTTAAAGTTCTAATAAAGACTGATGTAAAGAATAAGTGTAAAAAGTAAGCTTTTAATAACTTTTCACTTATAAACAGATAGTTAAACAGAACGAGTTAACTAGATATTTATAACGTATCTTTAAACTTACGTTAACTTTAAATAAGATAATTAGTTTAAGTTATTACTAACAGTATAAATAGCCTATAATATAACGCTAATTAAGTTAATAGATATATTACCATTCTTCATTAACTATAGTAAGGAGCCTAAGCTCCGTTAAGGGCCGCCTACTAACACCCCCTAAGTTACAGTTTATACAGATCAGATATAAGAGTTATATAACTACTTGTAAGTTAAACTTAAGTTTACACGTAAATAGATAAAGAAGTTTACTAATAAACATTAAATTAAGTAACTAATACTTAAAGAAGGATTTTATTATAATAGTGAATAAGTTAAGGGACTGACTCTCTAAGAGGGGGATTACATTTACCTTTTTTCACAAAACCTGTATTTAAAACAGCCTAATAAGAAGTTTAACTTTAAAAGGTATAAACTATTCTAAATTAAGAAAAAGGTTATTACCTTTAACTATAAACTAAACCTATCTGTTAGTATAAAGGTGTAGATTAAGGTTTTCCACATCTTATTATTAAAATTAACCTTAAAGGAAGTTCCTTTAGAAAAGAAGGTTAAGGTTAATACTGATAAAGATAAATATAATATTAAGGAAATTATAAATTTACAGAAGGGGAAGAATATATTTACATATCTTATTAAGTAGCTAGACTATAACCTTAAAAGTAACTCTTAAAAGTTAGTTAAAAACCTCTCATACTTAGACCTGATTATAAAGTTTTACTGAAAGAATCCAGATTAACTAAAACTAATAATAAGAACTAGAAATAAGATAAGATCTGACATTTAAACTATTATACTGAAGAGTAAGATTACTGTGGGACTTAAAGCCTAAGAAGCGATAGGAAACTCCTTAATAAGTATAAAAGGACATTTATTAGAACCTTTAACTAAAGTTATAAGGACTTTAAACTTAATAAAGAGGCTAGGCCTTTAAAACTCCTAATAAGCTTTATATAAATCGCATATATAGTAATATAGAGAATTAAGATGTAGCAGACCGGTAACCTATAAGATAACTTACCCCTTATAATTAAAGGACTTGCGTTTTATTATAGGTTTAAGGAAGGAGTTAAGAGGGTAAAAAGTGATTTAGTATACCTTAAGGTCTCCTAAACTAGTTATATAGCGGTATGTAGTAGAAAAGCGTATCTACGGGAATAAGTACTGTTAAGAAAAGGAGTTAGTAAAACGAAAATAATAAAAAAGGTATAACATGTGTTACAGTCCTTAAACTATAACCTGTGCTATAAAGACCCTTATAGGACTCGAACCTATAACCTCTCGCTAAAGGAAATAAATGCACCACTACAGTGTTAAAAAGCCGTTCTTATTTATTAAAAAAGGAAGCTATAAACTAAGTTAAAAGGATATTGTAAGTTAAGGTAACCCCCTGGAGGGAAAACCGGTAAGGAAAAAGTCCCAGTCCCAGGAAACTGGCTTAGTACAGACTAAGTCCGTTACTTCCACCCGCTCTTAGAAAGATAAAACCTTAGCCTCATAAGAAAACACCTTTATCGCCTTCACTTTAATAACGCACTGTTAAGTTTCGACACACTGTAACTTTATAAGGGAGTTATAGTGCTTAGTAACCACTTAATTATATAAGGTATCTAATTCCTTTTTCTTATCCACTAAACCCTTAATAAACTTATCAGAATAACTAAATACGTTACATAAAGAAGGTATACTAGCAGATTAACATTTACCATAGCTGTCAGATTACGCTATAACTTAGCATAATAAGGACTTAATTTAGTAATAAGTGTAGGGAGATATCTGTAAACTAAAGGTGTTAAGAGATTCGGTAAGACAGATATAATAGTTATAAGAAGCCTTTTCCTGTTTTGTCTATCTCTTACACTTTTTAACACAGTTAGAAGATATAATAAAGGTAGAGAAAGAAGGAAACTAACTTAACGATTCTTTATAGAAAAAGAATATTAAAGAGGGAGAATTATATAACGACCCTACAGGCCGTTACTTAAGCCGGGGCAGCCTAATAAATCCCCTGTAAGAGGAACAGTGTAAGAGGACAGTATATACTGTCTAAACGCACTAAGCTAAGGGTATAAAGACCTAAAACCCCTACAACCAGTAAGAAAATACTTAGTAACCTATAAGGACTGATAACATTAAGCACTATTTAGTTAACTGCTTAACTGTAACTACATAATGTACTATTAAGCATAACGGACTAAATAAGGTATAAAGTACCTTTTAGTTAATTAATATAGATAGCTATAGTTATGCCTATAACCACTATAAGGGACTTTAGTTCCTCACGCTAGTATTTAATTGTTCATTTATATCTTACTGTTCAGACTTACCTCTATGCATTATAGTAACAGCGACTTACAGTAACATTAAACCCCCCTTATCTAAGAGTGCTAGCTTAACAAGCCGTCTTCGGAACGCCCCTTACCTGTTAGCGTCTTACTATACATTCTGTCTTAACCCGCGCCAGTCCTATTAAGGCCTGTGTCGGGTGCAGGTTGTAATACCTAAGCTAAGGTTAAGATGATCTTTACACTGTACCTAGCTAAGCGGTTAAGAAAATAAAGCGAACTCATTACTTATAAGTACATTGCCATAAGGCGAAATCTGTATTGTAAAGCTAATACCCCTAAGTCCAGCTGTGTTAGTACCTTTATTATAAGCCCTTCAGACGCTATCATCTGCTTCATTTGCACTATTGTGAAATCTGCCTTTTTGTTAGTCTTCGCATGCAGAACTCGCTTTCACCTAGCTAACACCAACTCTATAAATCTATAACTAGTTATCGAGACGTTAGTGAAAAATACTGTTTAATAACTTGTTAGCAGTTCTTAATTAGTGAGAGAATTAAAGGTTAAAGTGTTGCAAAATTAGTAGTGGCTGTTAAGATCAAGTTATAAACGTAAGGGCTACTGATCTTTACAGTTCGTTTTATTTTATTAACCGCTTACTAGCTTAGTAAGGATCTTCCGTCTTATTAAGTTAAGTCCCAGTCGTTAGCGTAGACGTTTAGTAGATTAAATCGTTATATATTAGATCTAAGCTGCTTAACCTGGTATTAAGGGTGATGTTGGGGTAATGGGTTATAGCGTGTTACTCCTTGAAATCCAGTGTGAAAGTGGAGTAAGCGCTCTCTATAAGCGTATCTTAACCGGCTGCTGATTGGTGTATTATCACACTTTAGTGTCTTATAAGCTTATTATGGTGTCACTGCTGGGCTAACTCCTTAAAACATTATTATGGTTAGATTTAACGGTGGATTATAGATTTAGGATAAAGGGCGGATTTAGGATAAAGGGCAGGTAAGCTCTAATGATTCTACTCTTAATATTATTCTTATAACATTAACCATTTTAAGAAAACAAAGCTAAAATAAACTATATATTATCTTTATTATTAACACTTTTCAGTTACATTATTACTTACTAGCAGTATATTTTACCCCTTTCTATCTATAGTTAAGGTTAGCTAACCTAACCTTAATGTCCTTATATAATAAAATAAAAGCTACAATCCTGCTTAGTACTTAGAAAACAGTAATTATAATAACTAATATAACTATCCATTACTATCTATCTTAACCCTTATAAATAGAGGACGAAGCGTTTTATAACTTTATACTTAACGACCTTAAGAGGCTTAAGTAAGTGCATTATTACAGAGAATTTATATTAGAAATTTAAGAAAGTGATAAAGCCGTTATAGGTAAATACCTACATAACCTTATAATATCTGGGATTATATCTACTGTAACTAATACATTAAAGACGATAGTGGACGCTATTACTATAAAGATTTATAATGTATTTAAAAGGAGGAAATCTGTGGTTTCTGGGTCTTCTAGGTACTGAATTTAAGTGTAGGGCAGAGTCTGTCTCGTTTTTAAGGATTCCGTTTAGAAATTTTTAGAATAGCGTTTAATAGATACCTTTATGAATCTAATTACGTTTCTTATCTTACGGTGAATTGCTAATTTCTACATTAAGGGGAGGCCGCCTTTAAACTGGGTAAGGAGGGAAAAAGAGCTCCTACCTTATGTAGCTCCGTGTTTATGTACTGGATATTATATAAGACGAATCTAAGTACTGAGAAAGAGGCTCTGGTTTTAGTTAAGTTAAGTTTCGGTCTCGACTCTACCTAAAGTATATCTGACAGTATTAATTTTGCTAGATTACATTTACAAGCTTCAGGTGCTCTTTAAAAACGCAGTAAATAAACTATATCTCTACCTTGAAGTTTTTATAAATAATAATTTAGTTATCTATTTTTAATATGTAGAAGAAGGAAAGAAAGATATTAAAAGAAATCATATAGCTATATTAACTATAGAATATATTAATAAAGAAATAGGTTATCTAAATGCCTATAATCCTTATAAATACTATAAGGAGGTCCCTAAAAATCCGGTTTACCTTATCTTAAGAAAGAAATATATATATTATATTACTAAGCTAATGGATTATTAAGGAAGCTATAACGTGGCTACTTATGTCTTTAGTATTTTTATTAATCCATTTTCGTATCTTACTGTATTTATACGCCCTTTTTACAGACTTTCTTAAGGCTGGGTAATAGTATTATATAGGTATATAAATAAAGTAATAGTGATAGGTGATAGCTATTTCCTAAGCTATATAGAATCTTAAAAGCTAATTATGTTTTACAAGATATGACTATAAATATATTACAGCCTGTACCCTAAGGGGGGTTAAGACAGGTCGCGGGTAAGCGTTACGTTAGAGCGTAAGGCAGGTACCTTAGGGCTAGTTAGACAGGAGGTGGTATGTTAAAGTAATGACTTGGGGCGTTCGTTTAGGCCGACCCTGCCGTTCTTTTTAGGCTCTGTATGTAATATTACTGTAGCTGTTTATATATATAGCGATGTGTTCTCTGGCGTGTGCTACCCTTAAAAAGGGGCCGTGCCGCGCGGTTCTTTAAACTGTGCTTCTTTTAATTAATAATTGAACTGACGATTTTCACCGCGAAGACCTCTTATTAAAAGCCCAGTGACATTCTGGCCCTTATAGGAAGATAACCTGATCCACGGTCGCGTTTCCTTTATTGTTCTATGTTAGGCACTGTTACATACTAGGTTTTGTTCTATATTAGGTACGTATCTGTTTTTCTACGTCAGTTACATTTGTGTCCCTCTGATCGGAGGATTAGTAGTCTGGGAGTCGGCCTTTCAGGCTGATAACAACGTTCTGTGGATGTGGTTCTCTTTGTGGTTTCTTCCCTGTTGCGCTATCGCACCAGTTCATTAGTGGTATTGCAATTTCAGGGCCTGTATTACCTCCCTTACAGAGGTAACTAACCTTAACGTTAAAAGTTATCTTATTAACAGTTATGTGTTTACTTTTCGGCTTCTTAAAGCTATTAAGGCTTTAGCCCTTCGTTAAATAAAGAAGTGGAAGGATAAGTAAGCCGATAAGGGTTTTAGAACTCGCTTAGATTACGTTAGGCGCGATTATCTCGGTTCTTTACTAATAAGGGTATCTTATAAAGCCCTAGAGTTAATTAACCGCGAGTATTAGTATGTAAAGGTAGCGTTTACCATTAGGAGTAAGCTAATTAAGCCCCTAAACCTTTATAAGGGGGTATGATTTATATCCTTACAGTATGGCATTCTGTATCGTTACAGTATTGTCATTACTATACAGTATAAGAAGTGGATCTGCCTTTAGACCATTCTGCTATAATAGCATTAAACACTACACCTTATAAGTAATTGTAATCTATATTATTAGCGTTTCTAACAGTCTTAAGATAAGGAGGACCCTTACCTTTAAATTCGCAATCCTAAAGGGGCTGAAAAGCGGTAAGGAAGACCTTGTAACGATTAAGTTACAATACCCCCTAATATAAGGTTTACAGGTATATAGATTACTGTATAAGGTATGTAGGGTACAGCACAGGGTATAATATAGGGCATTTAGGGCTTGTAAAGGGTTACCCTTAAGACTATACGTAAATAGTGACTGAAAAAGACCTTCCCTAAGCCTTTATGAGGTAACGTACTACGTTTATAACCCTTTATACGTTGTCGATTATCAGTATAGGAGATTAAGGCCTCCCCCAGCCCTAAGAGGGAGCCCTGGCGTCGCCGTGCAGCTTGCCGTCGCTGTACTCCGACTCCAGATCTGACCCCTAAGTCTGTTACAGAGCCTGTGATTAAGGTGGGCCTTGAGTTAGAGCCGGAGCCGGAGCCTCAGCCGCGCAGAATAGCCTTACGCAGCTACATACGCCCACGGCCTTCTTTACTTACAGTTAAGGAGCTAGTTACTACTACTTAGTTAAGGAAGCGGGCTGTAACGGGCATCCCTACTAATAAACAGGTGGGAGAATTAAGTTTATGTCAGAAGCACTGCACTCTGGATTGCAACTGTGTGATTGTATTGCTTGTTTGGCTCTCTGGCTCAGCCAGAGAACCTTCCTTATAACTGTGAATAGTAGCAAGCCGTGTGGCAAAGCCGCGCGGCTACAATTGCACGTCTGTGGCAATGGTTACAGATTTATTGTTCTGGTGGTTTCCAGACTCTTCTTTCTGACGGTTCTGGCCTCTAGCCAGAACCCCCTTGTTTCTAACAGTTTGGTCCCTGCAAGGCCCGTGAAGAAGACTAGAAGCGGCCACACGGTTAAAGCTATGGAGAAAGTAATAGGCGCAGTGTAATAGTAGTGCGTAGTGAAGTGCGTAATGTAGTGGAAAAACGCAGAGTCTGGTTAGGGTTGTAATAGTAATACTAGAATAGTTTTTGGGCCTCACGGCCTTGTGGCAATGCTAAGAATCATTCGGATCACAGTTTAGTATTAATAATTAGTGTGAGTTATTACAAAAAAAGATCTTCTACTATTACAGTAATGGTGGAAGCTACGCAATTTATAGGGAGGTGCCCCCTTAGTAAAATGGCCTGTGCTTGGGTGCCCCCTTAAAATTTCAGGGGTGCCCCCTTATCAGATGCCGTTAACAAATACTTCATACTCTACACTCTAGCTATCCCGCTGGGCAGACCTGGTTTTCCATCATAATATATAATGGCGCTACGACTTTCATCGTCTTAGCGAAATAAGATCCATATTATAATCCTCAGTAGGTTGCCAAATCGAGAGATAGCTGAAACTGCCCGCTGTAGCGAGCGCGCTGTCCGTAGAATCTGATCGAGACTCGACCGATTCGGAGCTACGACAGCCCCCTGTGACGACCCTGCAGGCCGTCACTTGGGCCGAGGCGGCCTGACAGATCCCCCGCAGAAGGAACAGTGCAGGAAGACAGTACACACAGTATTGCGCACTGGGCCAGGGGTGTAAAGACCCAAAGCCCCTACGACTAACCAGCAGTTACTTAGTCTTAGCAAGAGTGCTTAACTACTGGGCGACTGTAAGGTCCCTAAGCAGAAGGTGCTTAACGGTAGAATGCTTAGTTCCCTACTAAGTAGTAAGTTATTAAGTAAGGTATAAAGTACCTTTTAGTTAATTAGTATAGATAGCTATAGTTATGCTTATAACTATTGTAAGGGACTCTGGTTCCTTACGTTAGTATTTAATTATTTATTTATATTTTACTGTTTAGACTTACCTCTGTGCATTATAATAATAACAACTTATAATAATATTAAACCCCCTGTTTAAGAGTGCTAGTTTAATAAGCTGTCTTCAGAACACCCCTTACCTATTAATATCTTACTATACGTTCTGTCTTAACCTACGTTAGTCCTCTTAAGGCTTATATTAAGTGTAGGTTATAATACGATATTAACCTTACAGTTTTAAACGCTGTTTATTAAATTCCTAGACATTACTTTCCTCCTACCACTAATATATCGACTTTCGGAAAAGGTAAAGAGCCTAAGAAAGTTTAAACTTAACTTTGGCTCTTTACAGTCGATAAGTTAACTGTATGTCTTAAAGAGTTAAACCTTAACTAATAAAGGCTAGTTAAAGAACTTAATAAAGCCTTCCCTAGAGATATTAAAAGCCATATCAGTCTTATTAAGAAACTTTAAGTTTAACTTAACGTTATTAAGCTAGAGAATAATAATCTTAAAGGCTTATAGAAAAAACGAGTAAAGCTCCCCTTACCGTTACGCTTTAAGGGAGACTTTACATAGTTAAAGTCTTAGATAATTTAACTTTAAAGCTATATCACTTATTATAATAAGCAGTTTTTCAAAGAAGAAGGAAAAGTTAAGTTCGCTAAGGCCTTACTGGATAAAGTAACAGTTTACTAATATAAACCTTATATAAAGATAATTAACGATCTTTCCGTAAACAGAGTATGTAAAGAGGTTCCCGAGATCTGGGCTTTTTTCGATAATTTCAACGTATTTATCAACTAACTCTAAACTAAGTTTAGAGAATTAGACACCTTAAGGTAGGCTAAATAACGCCTTATAACCTTAAGACAGACGTCTTTAATCCTTAAGTTCTCTACACACTTTAAATTAGAAATAGTAAAAACTAAACTTAGTTAAAAAACGTTAATAATGCTGTTCTAAAGTGGCTTAAAAGAGTATATTACTAGAGACCTCTATTAAGAGGATTAGCTAGATTACTTTCAAGAGTTAGTCAAGATAATTATTAAGGCTGATAATTAGTATTATAATTACTATTATCGAAAAAACTTTTAAAAGGAACGAACTCTTTACTAACTAAGTAAACTTAAAAAGGGGAATTAATTAACTATAATAAGTTATTACTCTAAACTAATAGATATTAGTATAGTAAACCGTTAGAACTAACCTAACTGTAATAAGCCTTAATAATAATAATAGTAAAAATAAGTTAAGGACTTATCTTAAGTCCAGTACTTTAATTATAGTAAAAAAGGCTATATAGTATAATAGTGCTCGTTATTAAAGTAAGTTAGCTAGAAGCTAGTCTTAAAAAGGGGAAAGTACATTAAGTTCAGCTTAAAAGACGTTTATGTTAGGATAATAAAAAATAAAGAAGATTACACTTAGATAAATAAGTGCGACTTAGAGGATAAGGAGGAAGGAGAAAAAGAACCTTAAAACGTAATGTATTTAATCTTTAAGGGTGTCTGAGAAAAGTTAGCTATAAAGGTATAAGTCGTTATAAACTAACTTTAAAGTAGAAACTTAAAATAACTAAAGGTGTAAGTTACAGAAGACTAACTTTAGGAAGAGATATTCCAACTAGCTGTTACAAGCCTTAAAAACCTTACACTGTAAGCTTAAAAACTAAAGAAATCTAAGAAAGACCTTAACTTAAACCTTACTTAAATAGTAAAGAGAGTTGAGGAATTAGCTCTTTAAGTTACTTAAGTAGTAAAGTAAGCTTTAAAAAGTAAAAAAAAGCAGACTGAAAAAATCAAGCTAAAAAAAAGGAAGTTCTTCTTAACCGTACCTCCTAAGACTCTTAAACGTTTCAAATATACTAAGTAGATCAGCACCCTTACTTTCTTAAAAGAAAGACAGCTTAAATAGCTACCTTACACTAAAGCTAACGTGCCTCGAACTAATACCTTAAGGGTCCCCTAAGAAGGTATAAAGTAAGTATACTAATAAAGGGTTTAAAAGCTAAAAGAGAAACATTAAGAACTAGTAGACGAAATGAAGGACTTATAAGTTAAAGCTCTTACCATAACGTCTAAAGATAAAGTAGTAAGAATTAGGTTATAACTTTATAATAAAGTTTACTTTATTAATTAATTTAAATACTAACTTTTTAAAAAGGTTATTTTGTAAAAGAATAAGCTAGTTTATTATTACCTGAATTTTAAAAAGAGGTTTAGGAGAAGTAATGGATATAGAGGTAAGTAGAAGAAGAAAAGAAATAAAGTATTACTTTACTTATCCTATACTCTATAACCGCAGCACTTACAGTTAACGTTAACTACCTTAGTTATAAAGACGTGTTGTGAATTAACTGTATATATAATAATTATACTTTTAACCAGTATAATAAGCTTAAGGCTTTTTATAACTACTTCCCTATTATATAAAGATAAGATTACACTGTTATAAGAATAAAGTTAAAGCTAACTAACTATTAAGTCTCTTACTCCTTAATAAGAGAGTTTAATAATAAACGAAAGGTTATTATAATTAATTAAACCCCTATAGTCTGTTAACGAGGAGGGTCGTTTAATAACTGTCTAGTTACTACATATTCTGTCTACTTTAAAGGGAAAGTTAGGGAATAGTAGAAATAAGCGGATTATAAACAAATATAAGAGTAAGAGGACATTACTGCAATCTAGTCTTAAAGAGCATATTACTAACTTATTAAAGACTTTTAAAATATTAAACCGTTTAAAGTCGACTGGACGCTAAAATGCGAAAACCTAAAAAGGGTTAATTATTAGGTTTATTAAAGTTGCCTGTTTTTCTAAAAGGAGTTAGGAAAAGGTTACATGCCTTTTAAAAGGGTTAAAAATTAGTAATTTACTAGTTAGTAAAAACCTTAAGAAGAAGAAGAGGCATTTAAAGGTTAAGTTAAATAAAACCTTAAGGACAGGTAATTATTATAACTTAGATGTTAAAAGAGTATAAGTATTATTCTGTTAATGTTAACCTAATAGACGGAAAAGGGAGGTTATTTAAGGTAAAAGCAGTGATTAATAATAAGAGTGCTTTTAACTTAATACACCTTTTATTAGTTAACTGAAAGAAACTCCTTAATAAAGAGTATAAAAAGGTTATCCTTATTTAAAATAAAGAAGAAGGCCTGTACTAATATAATAATAGTAAAATCACTTACCACTTATTATTTCTAATTAAAGTGGATAGGGACAAATAATAAATAAACTTTAACATTATACTAATAGTAAGGTACGATATGATTTTAAGTTTACCTTAACTAGAAAAGTATAACCTTATAATTAACTAAAGGAGTAATTACCTTACCTTCAGCAAGTCCCCTAATAGTAATTACTGTTTAAAGAAAGTTAAAAAGGTATTAAACTGTTTTAAAGATGCACGAAGCACTTAAAAGTACACTAAACCCTCAGAATTAAGTATAGTTTAAGTTAGGTTTATAAAGACAGTTAAAAGATTAAAAATTTTACTATATTACTTAAATAACGATTTAGAAGGTAGAAAGAAGCAGGAAGCTAATCTATAAGTAAGTGAGGAAGTTAACTTATCTAAAGTACCTGTAGAATATAAGAAGTTTACCCTATTTCGAAAAAAGATACTGTAATTAATAGACTATAAACTGTAAGATTACAAAATTAAATTAAAACTAAGAGTAAAGCTCTGCAGCTTTTAACTTTACTACTTAAACCCCTAATAAGCCGAAGCCTTAAGGGAGTATATTAATAAACATCTAAAGAATGGGTTTATCGTGGAGTCCTAATCCCTAATAAGATACCTAATGCTGTTAATCTTAAGAAAGGGAGATAGTAAGCTATATATAGTTGTTAATTACTAAACGTTAAATAAAGATACGATTAAGAATTAGTACTTATTATTACTTATTATAGAAATGCGAGAATAGATTATTAAAGTAAATTAGGTCTTTAACTTCAATTTCCCTATAAGGTTTAATTACGTTAGAGTAAAGGAAGAGGATAAGTATAAAACGGCTTTTCGGACTTATAATAAGTATTACTAATACTATATTATGCTAATAGGATTAATACACGCCTTTACGACTTTTTAAAGCTTTATCAACAGTGTTTTTTACCCTTTCCTTAATAAGTTTATCTTTATGTATTTAAACGACGTTTTAGTTTAGTTAAGCTAGATAAGACCTTAAGGACAGATGGTTGTTATAACTTAAATGTCTGAAACTTTAGAAGAATATAGAAAGTATATACAATAGGTTTTAATAGCTTTTAAGAAAGCAAAGCTAATAGTAAACCTGGAAAAAAGCTACTTCCACGTTTAAGAGTTAAACTATTTAAGGTTTAAAGTAACCCTTAAAAAGCTTAAAATATAACTGGAGAAGATAGAGGTAATTAAGGATTAACTTACTTTAAAGAACTAAACAGAGTTGTAAGCTTTTATTAACTTTACGAATTTTTATTAATACTTTATTAAATACTTTATAAAGATTGTAAAACTATTATATAAGCTTATAGGAATAGGTAAACTGTTTAAATAGACTAGTAGGTAGTAAAAGGTGTTTAAAGACCTTAAGTATACCTTTATTACAGTATTAGTTCTGGCTTTTCCCGATTTCTTAAAACCATTTTAAGTTAAGACGGACTTCTTAGAGTTTATAGTTAGTAAGGAACTTAACTAAGTTTAAGACGATGGAAAACGTTACCTAGTTGCCTTTTTGTTAAATGGGATCTACAGCTTAACATTACAGTACCTAATCTATAATAAGGAACTAATAGTGATTATTTAATACTTTACTAAGTAGGTATTATATTTAAACGGTATGGAAGAATTAATTTAAGTTTTTTTAAATTATAATAACCTTTAATACTTCCTAATAAAGGAACTTAGCTTACAGTAAGTATAGTAAGTAAAATTAATAGTTCTATTCTATTTCTAGATCTATTATGTAAAAGGAAAGGATAATAGGTAAGCTAATACTCTTAGTTAAAAACAGGATTATAAGGACATTAATCTAACTCTAGTTTCCGTCACTATATTTAATAAAGCTAAGAATAGCACGTTAAAACATACACTGTAAGTGTTAAATAATTAGATCTTAAAATAAACTATTAACGTCTGTATAAACTTATAAATAAAGTATAATATTTACTAGTAATAATAGGACTTCTAAGTAAGAAAGTTAATAGAAGGTACTTATAAGTATAAGTGTCCTTTAAGAGATTTCTTAAAACACGTGTAAAATTATAATAAAGAGTGCTTAAAGTACCTAAATTATAATGAAATTAGTTATTAGCTAAAATAGCTGTTAAAAGGTGTAAATAACATACTTAAACTAAGAGTAAAGCTTTAATACTAAGAGAAACTGTATATTTACAACTTAAATAAACGGAAAGAGTATGTTTAATAGGTTTATAAGTCTTAACTTAGGGGACATATAGGCTAAGTTAAGACTTTTATATAAGCTTAATAAATGTACACTTTCTTAAGAATACAGAAGTTAGTTAAAGAAGTGGTTAATAACTGTAATATCTATTACCGTAAGTAGAATTGACGTTATAAGCCTTATAGACTTCTTAAACCACTTCCTATACTACAGGTACTATAAAGTTTAATCTTACTTAACTTTATTACTAAGATTCTAAAGTTTAAAGACCTTATTATAAGAGTTACTTATAACTAGATCCTTATAATAATCAATAGATTAATAAAATGGGCTTACTTTTTACTAACCCTAAAAGATATAATAGTAAAGTAACTTACTTATATCTTTAAGAAAAAGGTAGTTTTATAATACTTTTAGTTAGATAATATCGTTACAGATTAAGATAAGCTAATTATGTTAAAATTCTAATAAGGATTAATATAGAGAATAAGTGTGAAAAGTAAGCTTTTAATAGCTTTCTACCTACAGACAGATAGTTAAATAAAACGAGTTAATTAAATACTTATAATTTACCTTTAGGCTTACGTTAATTTTAAATAAGATAATTAGCTTAAGCTGTTATTAATAATGTAGATAGCTTATAATATAACGTTAGTTAAGTTGATAAGTGTGTTACTATTCTTTGCTAATTACAATAAGGAGCCCGAACTTTATTAAAGCCTACTTATTAATACCCCTTAAGCTGTAGTTTACGTAGATTAGATATAAGAACTGTATAATTACTTATAAGTAGAACTTAAGTTTATATATGAATGAATAAAGAGATTTATTAATAAATACTAAACTAAGTAGTTAATATTTAAGAAAAGACTTTATAATAGTGAATAAGTTAAGGGATTGACTTTTTAAGAGGGGGATTACGTTTACCTTTTTTTACGAAACTTGTATTTAAAATAACTTAGTAAGAAGCTTGATTTTAAAATGTACAGACTGTTTTAAGTTAAGAAAAAGGTTATTACCTTTAATTACGAATTAGACTTACTTATTAGTGTAAAAGTACAGATTAAGGTTTTTTATATCTTACTTTTAAAACCTACTTTAAAGGGAGTTCCTTTGGAAAAAAAGGTTAAGGTTGACGCTGACGAAGATAAGTATAACGTTAAAGAAGTTATAGATTTACAGAAGGGAAAGAACATATTTAAGTATCTTATTAAGTGGTTAGATTATAGCTTTAAAAGTAACTTATAAGAGTTAGTAAAAAACCTTTAGTACTTAGACTTAGTTATAGAGTTTTACTGAAAAAAATCTAAATTAATTAAAATTAACGATAAGAATTAGAAATAAGATAAGATCTAATATTTAAATTACTATATTAAAAAGTAAGATTATTATAAGATTTAAAGTTTAAGAAACGGTAAGAAACTCCTTAATAGGTATGGAAGGATATTTATTAGGACTTTTAGCTAAGGTTATAAGAACTTTAAACTTAATGAAGAGGCTAGGCTTTTAGAGCTCTTAATAAGCTTTATACGAATTGTATATGTAGTAGTACAGAGAATTAAAACGTTATAGATTAATAGCTTACGGGACGACTTACCTTTTATAACTAGAGGACTTACACCTTGTTATGGATTTAGGGAAGGAGTTAAAGGGTAAAAAGTGATTTAATATGCTTTAAGGTCTTTTAAACCAGTTATATAGCAGTACGTAGCAGAAAAGTGTATTTATAAGAATAAGTATTATCGAGAAAAGAAGTTAGTAAAATAAAAATAATAAAAAAAGTTATAATATGCGTTACAGTCCTTAGATTATAACCTATGCTATAAAGACCCTTATAAGACTTAAACCTACAACTTCTCGCTAAGGGAAATAAGTGCGCTGCTATTATGTAAAAGAGCTGCTTCGTTTGTTATAAGAAAGGAAGTTATAAATTAGGTTAAGAAAAGGTTACTAGTTACGGTAACTTACTGGAGAAAGAACTAGTAGACGTTCCTGTTAGGAAACCCCCCTAGTTGAAAGACACACTAGCCTTAGGAGAAGTAGTTAAACAGGCCTCCTCCTGCTCTTAAAAGTGGAGGATCTCTGCTTCTTAGCCGAATGTAGAAAAAGCTTACTCCTTTATTTTACAGTGTTGCTTTTCGATCTGGTTAAGATAGGTGGTAGCTTTACGGAGCTTTTGGGCTTTTAACTCTAAGTTCCACGCAGTGTTGTTATACTTAGTGTTAAGATAGCGCTTCTTAGAAAGGAGTTACTAAAGGAAAGTGTTACTATAACTGAATGTATTACACGAAGATAAAGCTTCTGCTAACAGACATTCTAAGTAACTGTTAGATCGTGCAGTAATAAGATAGGAAAGCGATTTTAAAGAATAACGATTATAAGGCGATATTTGCGATTTAAAAGTCAAAGTAAAGTTGGTAAGGTTACGATAACGAGAAGTGCTGTTTTTTAAGGTGCGCTTTTATATACGGTTAGTAGGTATTTTTACGTTAGGGAGGAAGAAACGGTCTTATTAAGGTTCTTTATAGGAAAAGAATACTGAAGAGGGGAAATTGTGTGACGACCCTGTAGGCTGTTACTTAGGCTGAGGCGGTTTAATAGATCTCCCGTAGAAGGAACAGTGTAGGAAGACAGTACATACAGTACTGCGCACTGGGCTAGGGGTATAAAGACCTAAAGCCCTTACAACTAACTAGCAGTTATTTAGTCTTAGTAAAAGTGTTTACTTACTAAGTGACTGTAAGGTCCTTAAGTAGAAAGTGCTTAGCGGTAGAGTGCTTAGTTCCCTGCTAAGTAGCAGGCTACTGAGTAAGGTATGAAGTACCTTTTAGTTAGTTAGTATAGATAGTTATAGTTGTGTTTATAACTATTGTGAGGGACTTTAGTTCCTTATGTTAATATTTAATTGTTTATTTATATCTTACTGTTTAGACTTACCTCTGTGTATTATAGTGATAACGACTTATAGTGACATTGAACCCCCCGTTTAGGAGTGCTAGCTTAATAAGCCGTCTTTGGAACGCCCCTTACCTGTTGGCGTCCTGCTATACGTTCTGTCTTAACTTGCGTTAGTCCTCTTGAGGCCTATGTTGGGTACAGGTCGTAATACTCCCCCGAACCACGTCGGTTCTGATCTAAAGATAACTCTTGTTATACGGGACGCTCTTTACGAGAAACTGGCTTAAAAGCCTTATATGTTACGTCGTGATATAGCCGCTTTTGTCTATGATAAGTTTGGTGTAGTTGTGTCCGAATCGACCATCACACGAACGTTAAAGGCCTAGAAGTGGTCAAGGAAGACCATCCGTCGTTTGGCTAAGCAACGCAACCCTTCCTTACCAGACTTTTACCACTATAGACTTAAGGTGGAAGAGTGCCGTTCATATCAACTGGTTTTTATCGACGAGTCTGGCGTCGATAAACGTGATAGGCTTCGTCGTATGGGATGGGCTTCAAAAGGAAGGACGCCCGAGCAAAAGAGTAAATTCTAACGAGGGAACAGACTCTAAATCCTCACAGCTTATACGCAGAGGGGTATCAAATTGGCGCGTGTCTTCCCAGGGTTAACAGATGCGGCCACCTTTGAGGATTTCATTGACCAGCTGCTGTACCACTGCGGCAGATGGCAGGAGTCTGATTCCGTCCTTGTCATGGATAATGTAAGTATTTACCACTTGGAGAGAGTGATGCGAATGTGTGAGGCGGCTGGTGTTAAGCTGCTTCCTCTCGCACCGTATTCGCCAGATACGAACCTTATTAAAGAACTTTTTGCCGAACTTAAGGACTGTGTTAAGAACAGATGGGATGAGCATATCGGCGTTATTGAGAGGGACTTCAGGGCCTACGTGTTATCGTGCATAGAGTTGGTCGGCAGCAGGCAGTTAAGTGCGGAAGGTCACTTTCGTAAGGCTGGGCTCTCCGTTGAGCAGCCTCCTACAGAAACACCATAGATTCCAACAGAACTAGAAAACCGCAAAGCTCTACAGCACTACGCGTCTTTGACCCAAAGACTGACGTCTCCTACGAATGATTTGGCAATACCTAATTTGACACCCTTCTCGGTGTAAAAGTCGACATCCTGAGCCTGATAGACATGCTTCAGATCCCAGACAAGCCTCCTTAGTGACTTGATAGGCATGCAAAAAGCCCTTTTTCCACGTCGGACTGTCAACTTGGTCACAGTGCCACTGGCAGTAACGCATCAAGGCCTTATCCCTTGGCTTGGGAATGGCCAGATCAACTGATGGCTGCCCCGGCAGCCAGGACCCATCCTGGACCCCTAGATCTGCCCTGACATGACAGTCTGCTAGGCCCTGACTGTGTCCAGAACAGCAGAGGCGGATGTTGAGAGCCGGTAGGTCGTTGGATGCCTTTCACTTTTGCGCCTTACGTTCCGACAGTAGCTCCACCTGCTCGCGGAGCCGTACACGGACATCTTCCGGCATATCATCATGCGTTCTCAATGCATTGCCCTCCTCCGCAAAATCGATAAGCTTCTCCAGGACAGTGTTCTCCAACTTGTGATGCTTTTTTGTGCCCGGATCGCGCCAGCAATAGAATCCTTTGTTAGTGCAGAAGGGCCCGGTGCACCGCAGGAGCTCATAGACCTCCTTCCAAACAGGGGGGCCTACCAGAGGCTTCTTCTTGTTCGGTAAGGAGCTTGTTTCTCGCGGCAAGTTGTTTTTTTGTGGTGCTGCTGCGAGTCCTCATGGCTGCCGGTTGGCTATTCTCCTTGTAAATGAAAGAAATATCGATCCTCAGCTTTTTCCCCTCGCGGAACAGCTGGCTCCAGGCCTTGAGCTTGTCCTCCACGGTCTTCCACTCAATGTCGAGTCTGTCGAAACGCTTCCGGAGATCGCGTTCGTCTTCTCGACAGACACGGTAACTTTGGTCTCGTCGGGTTCGTGGTTCGACCCAGGCAGTTTGTCTTGCACTATCGCCTCTAGGGCCTGCTTTAAAAACTTCTCCCAGTACGCGCTCGGTGCAAGAGTAAGGTTCTCCAGTGATTTCGGTAAGCGTTGATAGTCTTCCTTCCTTCACCTGCAGCTTCCACTCAATGGAATAATGAATGCACGTGGGATTGGCTTCATCGTCGATGCAAGGGTCCCACTCGCTCAACTGGAGCAGTGGTAATCCCCTTGCACCTTTTTGCTGCTGGTTGCGCTCAATGGGACTTCCGCCGCGACTGCCAGCAGGAGATGAAAAGGCGCCTGAGGTTCTAGGAGTGCTGTAATCAAGTTCGAAACCATCGTCGTCGAGGTAAAGAGCCGCATTGAAGTTCGCCATGATTCGTTGCGGGATGTCATTTATCAAGAAGAGGTGAGGTGGCAACTTCCTCGTCGCCGCCGCATCTTGAGGGCCATGACTCACCTTAACAGAAGGACACGTGGCCTTCTGGGATCAGTGATAATACACGTGACTTCTCTTTTCCCGGTTGCGCTGCATTTGAGTAGGGACAACGCGGAGCTGGCTTGGCTTAAATAAGCGAGGCCACTTTTGATCTACTAAAGAGACTGTGGCTGCGGTACACAGTCAAAGTTTTGTAGCACTGTCAGCAAAAAAGGCCCCATTTCAGAATGCTTCATATAAACTACATCTGGACACTGAACATGGCTGACACTGTACAACGAATGCGGCACTGCCACTGCTCCACTCTGCATAGCTAACAAACAATAATTTTAGCACCCGTTCCAAGGTGTGGTACTCACAGTTGAGAAAAAATATATAACACCCACAACTGCCCTTGAGCTTGCAACTGATTCTGACAAAGGCCACCAACACAACACAGGACTACTGAACCAAGCATGTCTGCTTCCGCAAACCAAGCTCTATCCCATCGCAGTAGAGGGACGCTCTCTGATGTAAGTAGCTGCTGCACCCAATATGATGAATCTCGCTCATAGGTGTGTGGGGTCCCTGTACTGTGCTCTTGTTTGGCATTGTAGAGCTGCTCGAACACTCTATGCAACACATCGGTTTTGAGTATGCTACGGCGCTGAGATGTCTGATTAAGCAGTATGTCCAAAGGGAAGCTTATTGGAAAGAAATGTATGATTGTCTATACGACAAGTGTATGGACTTGGAGGAGAGATATGAGGAGACCATGGCTCTCAATTTCCAGTTAGAAAACAACATTGCATTTTCTCCTCACGATTTTCCACCGACTTTTTGCAAAGCATTTGCCGATGGCATCTTGCATCTGCCGCTTTTGCTTCCTTCGAGCTCGACATTCTTGCCCTCGATTTACTCAATCCCAACGATGCTTCCTGGTGTGATTCTAACATAATTGGAGCGCAATATGGCCACGTCATCGCAGCACTCTGGGGACTGTTGACCAATCAAATGCATTTGCGCCTCACAGTTTGCAAATCACATTTTTGGACACTGCCTCGGCGTCCTCGACGTCCACCTTTCCTATTTTAGGCAGCAAACTCCAGTCTCAAATCCCGATCATGCCCAATCGCAGCGCCATCCTTCGATCCCCAACTTCGGCAATTCGAACGCATCAGGATGTCTTCCTTCCGGTACAGCCCGCTCATTCACCAGGATGAGATCCGAGTCATCGAGCTCCTTCCTGGAGAGCATGATGCCGATCTTCGCGGCTACATGAAGCATATTCGAGTCTCTCCGGCTCAGCACATCAATGGAAGTATACAGGCCTCTTCGGTCTCCTTCCAAGCCCCCGACTGGGATGATGTCAACATCGACATCGTCGATGACACCTCCGAGCCTACCACCAACGGTATAAGCACCGTCTTGAGCGGCAGCTTCGGGAAAGTCGTTATTTCCCAGCCCGCCTCCAGTGGGCTCAACACCGTTTGGAGTCACAGCTTTGGGGAGATTGAGCTGTCGGAGCCTACCGCCGTCCGGCTGCCGAATGGCAAGTTGAGGAAAGTAATTCCCTCTCGAACGTGTAGCCCCTCCTCTCGAGCTTGTTCTAATCTGTAGCAGGGTTGTGCCCGGTGTCGAGACGTTCCAGTACACTTGCGAGCGGAGAACCCAGTACGGCGGTTACGACGCTCTCTCCTACACATGGGGTAGCCCAAGCAAAAGTAACAAAATCAACATCAAGGGCGACGCGCTAGCCATCACAAAGAACTTGGATGCCGCCCTCCGCGGTGTGCGATCGACGACACGGACGCGGGTGTTGTGGGTGGATGCCATATGCATCGACCAGGAATATGTCCTGGAGAGGAACCACCAGGTCAATATGATGAAGAGGATATTTTCGCAGGCGTCGTCGGTCATCGTCTGGCTCGGCTCGGCGCAGCCAGAAATTCCCACCGTGGACCGGCTCATTGTCAACTACAATTTCCACCTTTTCCGATACCGTAAGCCCAAGATCTTGTCCTATTCAGAAGCCGACCTCGCCGGCCTCCGCCAGCTTTTCGCCTCGCCGTGGTGGAAGCGCATCTGGATCGTGCAGGAGGTCGTCGCCGCGAGCGAGATCGTCATCCGGTACGGAAGCCACTTTATCCCATGGCACTTCCTAGCGGAGGTCTGCCGGGGCATCCAGGCCAATGAGTTCCGTGCACACCCCAGATCGCCTATCTTGCGCACTTGCGGATACCGCAAGTTCATGGCGCTCGACAGCTTTCGGCGGCACGGCGCCATGCTCCTCATTCGCTTGTTGCAGTGCACGAGGGAATACAACGCCACCGACCCGCGCGACAAGATCTACGCCTTGCTGGGCATCGCCAACGACGTGACACCCCAGGACATCTTCCCGGACTACACCCAGCCGCCCGAGTCCGTCTACCTCAAGGTCGTGCGCTTCATGGTCACCATCAGGAAGTCCCTCGACATCATCAGCTCAGGCCGCCTCGCCCTCGCCGCCCCGGGGGTGCCGACATGGTCGCCCGACTGGCGGGTGTTGGACACGGCACCACCGCTCAGCGGTGATGAAGTCGCCGGGCACCGATACTCGGCCGCCGGACCAACCACCGCAGTGATGGACATGACCGGGTTTCCGTCCATCCTCCAGGTCGATGGCGTGTTCGCCGACCGCGTCGACTGCATGGGTGGCACGTTGAAGCTCGCCAGAGAGAGTATGTCGACGATTCGCCGTTGGCACTACATTGCCCAGCAGAACCTGAAGGCCAGGAATCCGGACGGCGAGAACTGGACGCGGCTGTTTGCGCAGACCATTATCGCAGACAAGAACCACTTGGGTAAACGGGCCTCGGATCAGTTCATGGACGCGTTCGGGGCCTTTATCAATGGCGAGTTGCCGGACATGACGGCGGCGGTGCGATTCTATGCAGATGCTGTGACACGGGCTGTGATTGGGCGGCGGTTCTTCCTCACCAAGAGAAGCAGGATGGCGCTAGGGCCGGACGACGTCCAGCTAGGGGATATGATTGTGGTCTTGAAGGGGTGCAGCGTCCCGCTTGTTGTACGGGCGGTGGAGGGCGGCGTAGTTCTGATCGGGGAGGTTTACGTCTCCGGGATTATGAACGGGGAGGTCATAGAGGATGGCAAGTCTAGGGTGACCAAGATCACTCTCCGGTAGGTAATCTCGCTACTCCACGCCTTAGCCGTCCACCTAGGTATTGTTTATTTTGGAGATACTACCTAATGTCCGTTGTACGATGGCTCTTGTTTACTGGCACTAGGATCCCACAGCTACATCACCACAGATCATGATTGCGGGACA
>Ga0247770_1000191_pt1 | contig 57376 bp, 68 predicted proteins | sample UWRJL136409B6_FD_179943 | JGI IMG/M metagenome (GOLD analysis project Ga0247770, IMG submission 179943) | Plant litter microbial communities from Arlington Agricultural Research Station in Wisconsin, United States - UWRJ-L136-409B-6 | ecosystem: Environmental > Terrestrial > Plant litter >...
AACACAGTCTCGAACTCCGTCCTCTCCACCTCTCCCAACAACGCCCTCGACCCCACCCCATCCGTCACCTCAAAGAACCGCCACACCCTCGTCTCCGTATCCCCATTCCAACTCACATACACCCTCGTCCCCTTCCCATCCTCTCCCGCCAGCGCAACTATCGCCGGATCCTCATTCGGCAACCCCGTCCAGTTATACCTATACGCGCGGTAATTCTCCGCGCCTACGCCGAGATACCCACTGTCGACATACGCATGGAAGATCGGCGTGCCATCCGCGGTATACTCCGTCAGAGCGCCTTCGGAGCCCCAGTTGACAAGGACGTTTCCTTTGGGGAGGACCTGGGTTGAGCCCTGGCTTTTGGAGAGGAGGGGGTGGCCTTTGGGCGGGTAATATCCCTGGACGAGCTCGGCGGTCCAGGCGGTGGTGTTCAGCCAGAGGATTTTGCCAGAGGAAGTGGATGAGGTGTGGACTTCGTGACCGGAGCCGTGTTCGCTGCCGTGGGCGGCGTTGTCGTACAGGGAGATGAGTTCGATGTCGGAGTGCGGCGAGGGGAGCCAGCGGGCGTCGTGCTGGAAGCAGAATTTAGCGGAGGGGGAGACGGTGAAGTTGGAGAGGAGGCCGTTGAGGCGCCAGATGATGGCGCCGGTAGTGCCGTTGATTTTGTGCAGGGCGCAGGCGTCGCGCGCCGAGATGAGGTAGTTGCCCGAGGGGTCTTTGGCGACGCTGTTGATGTGGAAGTAGTCCCAGGCGTCGGAGCTGTTGTAGCCGGAGCCGGCTTGGCCGGGGTTGAGGGGGAGGACGGCTTCTGTGGGGGGTTGGGGGGGTTTGGTGGTGGCGTGTGATAGGGCGGAGCATACCGTCGGGGGAGACGTGGTCGAGGCTGGACCATTCGAAGAGGAGCTTGCCTGTGGCAATGTCGAGATCTGGGGCATGGGAGAAGGGGTCAGTATTTTTGTGCTGTCATCGGAATATGGAAGTCGTGACGCACCCTGAAAGATGGCATTCACAATCCACTGCTGCTCGGAGCTCCCTCCCCAGGCAGTCAGGTCCTTCGGAACAGGCTGGTAGACTTCAATCAGGCCAGTCTCCTCATTGACAATGGTGAACTCGTGCTTGTCAACCAGCTTGTGGTTGCCCGCACGAAGCTCACGAATCGTCTCGTAGTGCTGGTCCAGGAACGTGATGTGGCCATGGCCATGGCCGTAACCCGCGTTGTGGTCGCCTTCGAAGCTATACAGGACATCCTTGCCCTTCCATCGGCCGACCTGGAAGTTGGTGGCCCAGATACTGTAGATTCCGTATCCAGACCAGACCAAATCTCCATTGTCGCGGAAGATATACGGGCCGGCCTGGCGGGGACCATGCTGCTCGGTCGGGGTGTCGGAATACCCGGCGAAGGGGGCGATGAACAGGTACCCCTTTTCGACGTCTTTGGTTGCCGGGATCGTGATGTTCAGACGGGGAGGAGCGAGGTCCGGACGCGAGCGGAACTGCCAGTCGGCAGAAGCAAGGCCCAGAAGAGCGGCTGCCATTGCGGCAGCTACCGGAAGCTTCATGGTGGCTGTGTGGAAGCGACACTGTCTTCGTCAGATACTGCCATGCCGCTTTCGCCAAATTTTAGGTACATTCACCTTTGCGGATTTCACGCTCCTAGAGTCAAGAATGTTTCTTGCCAGTCCTCCAGTAAGCTGCTTCGAGGATCTGTAGGATACTTACGATGAGCGTAGAGGAGAGTGTGACAAGAGTGAGTAGAGGAGTGTTGCAACGGGGTTGATGAAGACAAAAGCTTCGGAGTATATGAACTCCCCCGCATGCTTGCTCTCGTGATAAGAAAACTAGAATGCGGTTGAATCACGCAATTCTGCGGGTCTATAATACCAAATATGTCGTGGCATCGTCATGCACCTCTGGAGCTGCACCTGAGCTCGCGCCATCGACATGGAAGCTGACCTCTTTTGTGGCCAAGATCGACATCTCTGTGGAAAGTGTCTTCATCCAGTGCCTCTCCGCGGATGGGCTGCTTACGGAAACCTCTGAATGGCCCATGCTTGCCGTCTCATGCCACCTCAAGTCCCAAACACTGGCACTACCAATTCTCGATACCAGTAGTCATTGGGTACAGCGGCGCGGGATGACAAAGAAGCTGGTTCCCGAAACCTGCGCCATACGCTCACTTTATGGCATCAAGATGTCGTGGTCACTGACCGTTGGTCAATTTCAATCTCTCTCATGCAATACCTCCTGCCGAGTTCCTTGCTGTCCCGATGATTGGGAGGACGTTGACGTCTTGCGGGGGTGTGTTCCGGTGCCGGAAGCACGGCAGAGTCTAGGCCAACGCCACCGCTCTTCCGCTACTACAGGGCTTCCGTTAGCGGCGGAATCGGGCTTCAACTCCCTCTTTGGGGGTCGACAGTTGACTCCAGGTCCACCAGTTCAGGGGTTAGGGGTATCGTTGTAACGTACATATGTATGTACAAGGTATATGATGAGTCCTCGCCGATCGCAGTGGTGACATTCTCGCGGGTCCAAGACATCGGCGACGCAAAACCAATGTATGCCCTTGCAATTCCTTCGCTAGAGCGGCTGTGTGAGAATTAGTGTTGTGGCTACCCCGCGCCGTCAATTTTAACGTCAAAGTAGCGCGTTTTGTTGGTCTTGAGCATCGACAACTGTGAGAGCGACACGGTTTGCACAGAGCTTCAATGACATCATTAATAGAAAACGGATTGGGTGGCGGGGACGGACACCACAACGGTTATTCGAACGGCCGCCACCAGAACGGCACCGCGAGAGAGGACCAGCCGCTTCTGCGGGCGCCCGAGGAGCAATCATGGAAGCCGCCAAGGGGCTTCCTCTGGATTCAAGTCGCCATCATGTCGAATGTCTTCCTCTGTAAGCTTGCTCATCCTCCCTGACGAAGTTATGCCCCTGCTGAAATTTTGTCCAGATGGCTTCGACGGGACGATCACGGCAGCAACATACGCCGTCATCAGTTCCGAGTTCAATGCGGCGAACTCGGCATCATGGTTGACCACCTCGTACCTTGTCACGAGCACCGCTTTTCAACCTCTGTACGGCAGGGTATCTGACATTTTCGGCCGTCGGGTATGCTTCTTCATCTCGACAATCACCTTCGCTCTTGGATGTCTTGGGTGTAGTGTGTCGAATAGCATTGTGTTTCTCAACTGCATGCGTGCGCTCACTGGCTTTGGAGGTGGGGGGCTCATGACGATGGGTATGTTCTTCTGCACTACTCGAGGCCGTAATGAGCTGCTAATACCGTTGACAGCGACGATCGTGAACTCTGACATGATACCCTTCCGCAAACGCGGCATGTACCAGGCGTTGCAGAACGGCATGTTCGGGTTCGGTGCGATCTGTGGCGCCTCTTTCGGCGGCTCAATTGCAGATGGAATCGGTTGGAGGTGGTGCTTTCTTCTCCAAGTTCCCGTCTCGGCGTTTGCCCTAGTGGTAGGGGCACTGGTCGTGAAGAACGCCGAAGGTGGATTCGACCTGGGGAACGACTTCAGGGACATCTTGACCAGGGTAGACTTTACTGGGTCCTTGTTGTTGGTGACAGCAATTTCTATCCAGCTTGTCGGGCTTAGCTTGGGCGGCAACGAGCTGCCGTGGAGCAGCCCGTGGGTGGTGGGATCGCTGGTGGGGAGCTTTGCTCTTTTTGCTGTCTTTTTCGTGGTGGAAGCCAGGACACGGGCGATTCCGATCATCCCTCTTCGCCTCCTCCATGGAAGATTGCCCGTGCTGATCCAGTTGGCAAATGTTTGCGTTGGCTTGTCTGCATATGCGGTTAGTTTTCCACCCTGGCAGCCAAGGACGAGATCACTAACAACTTGCACAGTACCTTTTCAACCTCCCACTGTTCTTTCAGATCGTGCTTTTGGACTCGGCAACCACAGCGGGTGCACGGCTGGCAATTCCATCACTCGCAACCCCTATCGGAGGTCTTATTGCGGGAGTGGTCATGTCGAGGTGGGGGAGGTTGATTCCTCTCGTGAGAACTGGAGCGATTCTCATGGTTGCTGGAAACGTCTTGGTGACCTCACTTGCCTTCATCGACTCCTCGTGGAAATATTTTGTCTATATCTTCCCAGCGAATCTGGGCCAGGGAATTGTGTATCCAGCAATTTTGTTCACGTCACTGGCCACTTTTGAGCATGCAGGTAGGTTGGAGGTGGTCTCGGAGATGTTTGCGGCACGTTCAGACTAACGAGACCAGATCATGCAGTCTGCGCATCGACCGTGTACCTCATCCGTTCACTGGGGACCGTGTACGGTGTGGCGGTCACCTCGGCCATCGTTCAGACCACACTCAGTGTGAGACTTCCCGGGGCACTGGGTGACATCCCGGATAAAGAGGCAGTAGGGTACTCCTTTCTTTCTCAGCGTCTACGAAATGATGACAAATGGGGCGCATACTCACTCAGGGCAGATCATCGATGAGGTCAGGCACTCGGTATCCGCCATCAGGAATCTGCCGCCCGACATCCAGCTGAAGGCACGGCTAGTCTACTACGAGGGCCTGCAGTTGTCGTTCGCGGCCTCGACTGCGATTGCGGCACTGGCTGTGGTTGCCGCTCTTTTCGCCAATGGCAGAGGACTTCGAAGTACCAGCTAGGCAGGTGTGCGATAAGAGGTAGGGCGGGCAGGCAACTGCAGGGGCTGCCGAGGTGACGGCATGTTTCAAGCGGAGTGGTCCGAAGGCTCCAGCTCAATGATAGGGTAGCCTGGCTCGGGATAGAGAAGCAGTTGAGAAAACGCCTTATATTCAAGCAGCAGGGCCCGAAGGGTCACCAGGGGGGAATGCTCCCCGCTTCGATGGAAGTGGGCGCAATTCTCAGCTTGAATTGAAAGGATCTTGGCCGAATCCAGCGGCCCAACTGCCTAACGGGTGACAAGGGAAGGTGCATTCGAAGAGAAAATGCCGCCCTTTGCGGGCCCGGGTCAGAAGGGTCGGTGGGGAAGGCGCGCAGGGCGACTGTTCGGACGGGCATGACTTGCTCTCCCAGGCAACCGGCTCGCTTGACCAACCCTTCCAGATTCCAGTTTTCCCTCCCCAAGCACTCAATTCGGAAATATTCATGAGATCTGGGGCAGCAGCGCACCGGCTTCCAGTTATTCATGCCTGAACAGTACCGACAGACCGGAACCGAGAACGAATGCAGACCCCCTGGAGTTTTATGTTTTGTTTCGAGCTCCCAGCCCTGCCCCGTACCAGCAGACATCGCGCTTATCGTCTGCACGTCACAAGAATGCCTTGGAAGCCTGCACCCATGCCAGTGTGTCAACGCCGTGGAGCAGTCAGTCGCGTCGCACTTCCCTCTCAGCCGATTGCCTGTTGGGCGCTGCCTGCAGCTGCCCTTGCATAACTGGTCACAGCCGGGCGGTTACTGAGGTCAGACGCCGGGATGCCACGAGATGCGATCGAAAGAACCCCAGGTGTTGACATCGCGGGCGTCGAGCTCGGGGTCGGTCTGCTGGATGTAACCAACAGCAGGTCTGGGTCAGGTCATCCCAGACCCCCTGGATGCATTCGAGGCCCGTTTGATAAACAATGTTTTGGGCGCTTATTACCTGTGGTGGGTTGTCTGATTGGTCGCGCAGGGTCGAAGTGCATCGTTGCAGTTGTGGCACCGGTTGAGTGGTCAGCCCAGCGGCTATTGAATGCAGGGGTGCATCAACGACACGCCACTGTTCTCTCGTGCCTACCGAAGGATTCCCCCTTGAGGCTCAACGCCATGTCACAGCGGGCCTGCAAATCGGGCTGCTATGCACTCCCAACAGGCGCCCCGCGTAGCTGGGACCGACGTGATTGGTCGATAGGCGCGCTTGCCTTCGCGAGGCCGGCAGTCATGACTTGTTTCCTGTCTCTTCGAACGTTTCAAAAGGCGCAGCGATGGGCTTGTGGCGTTGCCCGGACCGGGTGAGGTTCACGGCGGCCACCATCAAAACAGTAGGAGGCCGTGTGCTGCTTGGCCATTTCCGGGCCGTTGGGTCGCCGCGGGCCCCGTCGTCTGAATCTCAAATGCTCAGCAATGCCCATCATTGACCGCTTTTGAGCATCGTCGGTTCGGGTGACCGAAATTACCTTGTTTGTCCCTCGTTTCTTCTTTTTTTCCTTACCTGTTGTGTTCGGATTCGAGCATTGGACATTGTTCCAATATGGACAATGGAGTCGGCGAAGCACGACTTTTGCTCCAGTCCCACCGCTCTCACCACACAAATACCGAGACATTTGGCCGCGTCCGCTCGCCATTCTCGAACCGAGACAGCGTGTTCTCATACCAAGAAGTCAACACTGTCCTGGCTGCCGTGATCGAGGCGGACGGCCCTCTCGACGTCGTCAAGGCCCTGCTCGCTTTCGGCGCCGATATCAACTTTTCCAGGCAGCGAAGGTCTGGGACTTGGAGCAAGCTCACCCTCCGCCAGCAGCATGGGCAGCGGAGCAATATTCTGTTTCGTGCTACAGTCCGCTGCAGTGCCGATATTGTTCGGTTACTAGCCTCTCACGCCGACCAGGAAAATCTCGACAGTGTCCTTCACCAAGCCATCATCAGAGGGGACGTCGACGTTCTCCAGGCTCTTCTTGACTATGGAGCAAACCCAGTACACCTACACGACGACTTCCAGAACGCCATCTTTCGGAACCAAGACGGTATCGTGAACGCCCTCTTATCCGGCCACCGACTTCCATGTCTCGCTTGTCGCTCTGCTGGGCTTCGGCTCGCCGTCAAGAACAAATCTCTGCACATTACGACACTTCTTCTCACGAGGTGGGCGGATGTGAACCATGACGATGCCATAGCGCTAGTGAGGGCGATCGAAATCTCTCAAACCGATCTTGTCGCCGCTCTGCTCTCGGGACCCGTCCGGCCCTCACCTCGATCACTCGACACAGCTTTGGGTAGGGCATACGACTTGATGGGCGAAAAGGAAACCTTGACGGGACGGGAAATTATCGAGATGTGTTTGTCACTGGGAGCAGCAGGTCCACGGACAACATGGTTGATGACAGATGGTGTGCTGGACGCTGTGAGGCGGAGTCATATCCATCTCATGGACATCATTCTTCACCATCGCATTCTACCCCAGGAATACGAAGCTCTTGCCCTTTCAGAGGCCATGCGGACAGAGCGAGTCGATGTTTTACACAAGCTCCTTGAGTTCAGACCGTCGTCCTCGGGCCTGACTGCTGCCATGTCGCAGGCAATGGAGATTCATAGCCCACAGCTTCGGTATACGGTCATCCAGTTGCTTATCGGAGCTGGTGCACGTGGAATCTGTAACTCAGAGGCCCTCATCCACATCGTTCGGCAGATCACTCAGGGGTTCAACCCCAGGAAGGAGAGCCAGATCCCAAAATGTCTCTTTAGGCTACTGCTCGGTGAAGGGGAGGCCGACGTCGACTATCGAAATGGAGAGGCTCTCCAACTCGCCGTCGAGGCATGCCGATTCGACTTGGTTGAGGAGATTGTTAGCAAGGAGCCCTCTGCCGCCTCGCTCGGTGCGGCCCTGCCTTGGGCCATGGGGGTCGCTGGCGGTGATGAGAAACAGGGCCTCATTCGAACGTTGCTTCGCAATCAGATTTGCGAGCGTGCCGTGGGCAGGGTCTTAGTTGAGGCCTACAAGACTGGGCCAAGCAGCTTGTAAGTGGCCTCAGAGATGCCTACCGTTTGGTCAATACTTTTTGCTGATACACTTCCCAGGGACCTTATCGAGACACTTCTTACGAGGACATCTGTGAACTACAACAACGGCGAGGTTTTCATTTACGCGGTTCGAAATTTCCAGCCCGACGCGTTTTCCGTGCTCCTGGGGCAAGGTATCTCATACAAGGCGTTGTTCACGGCAGTGCTGGAAGCCCTCAGAGCACCGAAGACGGCTCGAGCTGTCATCTTTGGTAGATTGATGGGCCGATTAGGAACCGACCACCTGAACACATCTCTTAAACATGCTGTACTAGACGCCGATACAGACTTGCTTCTCATTAAGCAGCTGTTGGTCGCGGGTGCCGAGGCGACTCACCAAGAAGGAGTGTGCATCAAACATGCCGCCTCCACCTTCAACTTTGATCTCCTCCGCCTCCTGGCGCAGAGCTCGGGGAAGGACAGCGAGATATTCAGCCAAGCACTTTCGGGGGTCACCGGACGCGACAGGAAATGGATCTCTTCCGAATATGTTGATATCATCCGACTCCTCCTTCGGCACGGAGCATCTGGGGCCGCTGTTCACAAGGCGTTGGTTGAAGTTGTGGATCATGTTGCCGCTCTTCCCTCGTTGAAGGAAATTGGTAACACTTTACTCAACCTCTTCTTTGCAGCGAAAGCCGACGTCAACTACGAAAACGGCAAGGCAGCTGGGATCGCTGCTGGAAGAGGCGATCCTCCCCTCGTCGCTTATCTTTTGAGACATGGCGCCACCTCTGCCACTGCAGCTTTAGCCCTCTCGGCAGCTATTATGGCCCATCACGACGAACAGCTCCTGCTGAGGATCGTTGGTGCATTCAAGAAGCATCGGATTAGTCACGAGGATGTTCAACAACTACTCCCTGGCACACTGAACCCAATACTTGTGTGCATAAAATCCTACCCGAATTCGGTAGCGTTGATCGACAGCCTGGTTGGCATCGGATGCAGCCCCCGGTCAACGGTTCTGTTCCAAGTCTACTCGGATGACGCAGTGGTGGACGAAAATGGCCAACGCGTAAGTGAGCAGCCAGAGCCGCTCTCCGTCTTGATTTGCTCCCTCATGAAGGAATACAATGCAGTCAACCCAGCGGTACTGAGGGCGCTCGTTCATCATGGTGGTAAGTCTTTGTTGCATGCTCAATAGTGGCGACGGTCAAAACTAACAGCCTGTTGTAGCCGATGTCTCCTACATGACACCAAGGACGCGGACCACTGCTCTCATGCTTGCAGCAATGTCCGGTCGACGCGAGACGGCGCAGCTACTTCTCAAGTCAGGAGCGCCCGTATCGTCCAAGGACATTTACGGCCGCTCCGCCTTGTTCTTCGCCTCACGGGGCGGGGATGCTGACATGGTTGCGCTCTTGCTGAAAAGCAGACCAACCGCAAACGACGGAAGCCTACACGAAGCTTCCCGTGGATTTTCTAAGCGGGCGATGAGGCTTCTGATACAGGCGGGTCATGACCCCAATCACCGCTCAACCATGCACGGGGGACGCACAGCGCTAGGCGAGCTGGCTTTGAACGGGGTTGTCCCAGCCGATACCACGGCCGTGGAGGAGGTTCTGGATGTCCTGATCCAAGCAGGTGCCAGTGCCCTTCTTAAAATGCATGGCAAAACTACCGTGTTCCTTGCCCTTGATAACCAGGAGAACGAAGCAATGCTCCGTATTTTGTTGGAAAAGGTGCTGGGTACAACATTGCACAACCAAGAGAACACTTTCCACCAAGGCGTCTACCACTACTCACCAACCACGTATGTGACCAAGGGTATTCTTCTTGGGCCGCAGACGGAGCCCCTTGCTCAGATGCTGTGGAACTACGGAGCCGAGGATAGTTTCTATGCCGATCTCGGAGAAACACAGCCTGCAGATGCCGTGGGGCTGCCCACCGAGATTACCGAGTACGAAAGAGCACGCAGGGTGCTTGACGACATGGCTGCTTCGAGTCACGGCACTCAGCAAGACAGGCAAATAACTCAGCCTCTGAGGAGCAGGGCGATGTCGCATGACGAGGTGCTATATGAAGAAGACCTGATGACGGCGGAGAAGCAAATGTATGATGTTTCTCGCGCAAGGGGAGCAACAATCCCTACAAGGATAAAGGTTCTGAGGTCCCACACGGGAAATGTTATTGGGAAAGTGGATTTGGAGGAGCTCAGGCGGTGGCGGCAACGGGAGACTGTTTGAGCAGCATGACCTGGAGCTTGACCTGTACATTGCGTCTGGGATGGGTTTCTTGTATATTTGCCGATTTTTGCATCACACCGAAGATATCCCACTGCATTTTAGCGGCCAATCTGCAATTCATTCCAATTCTCAACCTCAATGCACATCAGACGACCACCTCCCAAGCAACGAACTCTTTTCTGACTGGCATTTTCCCCTGATTCGGAGCACAGCACACGGTCGGCGGGTTTGAAGGCAATAACTGCGAGTTCGTCCAATCAATTCGTGAACGAAGTCAATTCAATCAACGGTAGCAGCGCCGCGCCTCGAATAAACGGTTGACAACAGGGTTGATCCATTTTGACTTGTAGGCTTTGCCTGGCGCCGTCCTCAATGCGGCATACAGGGCGAAGCTCAGCCCAAACCAAAGAGCCAACGACCATGCTACCGGTACCCGTACCTTGCAGCGCTTTTAGGAGTTGCAATGTATTCTTTCGGATCTGGCCCGAAAGTGGTTTTTGGTGGGACCCGGGAGTCAGGGCTGAAAGGGCCCCGATCGGGGGCTAATCGGTCGTCGAATCGCAGCCCGTCCCTGGCCAAGGCCGACCAGACTAATGGCCGGATTAATTGCGGTGGCGCTCCACGAGGCGGATTCCAGACGCACTGCTGATAACGGCTGGTGGAGGCTTGCTCAGGAACGAGTCTTCACAGTGTCTCCCCGAATACAACTTGAACAGCAGGGGATAAGATAGGCATTGCCTTCCTTCTGCGTGGTCGGTATTTATATTCCACAAAACCCCCCATTTGTCTTTTTGTGACCAGCCCATGCCTCTTCTCAATCAACAGTTCCGAACCAAGATTTGCCCAGGAAGCCACCATCCGCCAAAATGCACACCACACTCTCCCAAACCACCCTCCTCGCTCTCGCCAGCACCGCCCTGGCCCTGGCTTCGGGCGCCTCCACCTCCAACATCGTCCGGCGCGCCGACACCATGAACGACATCAAGGAGCTGTGCCGCGGCTGGGTAGACAGCAGGTCTACACCCCGTATCTGCGTCAAGGCGGGCACGTCCGCCGTGTTTGCGACGTCGCCGTCGGAACCGCTCCAGGTGACACACGACGTGATGTGCTGCGACCAAACTGAGAGTTGTGCGATCAGCGGGGAGGAGGCGAGTTTTGGGTATAAGTCAAGGGTGGGCTGTTATAACGGGTTAGTTTCCTTGTGCTGCTGTCGCTCCCTTCTTTTCTATCTACCTAGCTTGGATAGGTGGGGTTGAGGTTGTTTGAAGCTAATGTCTGTGACAGGGCGTCGGTCAACACGTACAAAGGCACCTCGCGATGCACCGAGGCCAACGCCGCCGACAAGACTTGCCAGTGGGAAAAGAACACTGGCGGCGCCGTGTTCAAGGTTGGGGATGCTGGTGTCAAGGAGTACTTGCAGGTCAAGGATGGAAAGGGCTTTGACCCCAGTGACCCCAATGACACCTCGGGCAGCAGTGGCACTGGGAGCAGTGCTACGGGAAGCAGTGGGGGCGCGGCTAGCACTGGAAGTTCAGGGGGTGACAAGAAGTCGGGGGCGAGTGTTGTCGGCGGAGCTGGGGTATTTGTGGTGGGTGTCGCTGGGCTTGCCGCTGCGTTGATGGCTTGGTAGAGGCAGGTCTGAGGACTGAGAGCCGCCAGGCAGATACCCTCAATCTATTGTCTTTACACATCTGGTTCCTCTTGCTGTCGATGTTCGATCCCAAGCTGGCCTGTCAAAGCAGGTGTCCTCTCCCCTCGGGACTAGCTACGAAACACCTCCAACATCAACATCTCATCAAGGGCGTGTGGCTCAGTTGGTAGAGCGTTCGCTTAGCATATTGGATCCGTTCCTACTGCATGCGAAAGGTCCTGGGTTCAATTCCCAGCTCGTCCAGCCCGCCGATGGCGGCGCATGAATCAAATGTCAAATCCACTGATAGTGGTCCAACTACATGAAATCCACCGATGGTGGTTGCATCTCTCAGCTTCGTTCAACTGCTTCCTTTTTTGCACCCTCAGCCATCCATCCCACCATTTTGACAACCCAGCAGGGATGCCAGTGCCCGAAGGTAGGTAGGTACGTAGAGTTTTGTTCCCCGCCCCACATGTCTCAGGGGCAAGCGGAGTCGCAACCTCCACCGCCCGAGTGGATGCCTCCATCACCAACCCCCCTCCCACCCCATCTTCACCACGTTTGCGAGTCACACTCTCCATCAAACAGGCAATTTGGCCGAGCCGTCTAAGGCGGTAGACTCAAGGAAATTTTTTCATCCTTGCCCTTCCACGGGGTCCTATTCTACTCTCGAAAGAGGCGTGGGTTCAAATCCCACAGTTGTCATGAAAGCTCTCTTTTTGCCAAACTCAGGGGCCATGACAGTGCCCACGCCCTCCGCGGTCCTCAGGCTCTAATGGCTCCTCCGCCCCCGGGACAGTGGGGTCCCAGGCTGGGTTGGGCCCCGCGTCGCGCCACCGGACGGATCGCGGCCCGTTTTTGGTGCAGTTGAGGATTGCGTCGAAGTCGCGGCATCTGATAGGAATTGTTCTCTGTAGATAGGAGACTAGACTTAAATGCCGTTGACAGCCTCCTAGCGCATTTTTCTTGCTTTGCTCCCGCCATGAGGTAAAACTTACCCATATGAGGGTGAGGACTGCAAACAGCTTGTAATCAAGTGTCCCGTAATCCCCGAGACCCAACTTCTCATCGAGACTCATGGGGAGATATCCGATGAACCGGTCCCAAACCCAAAAGTGGAGGGTCAAAAGTGAGGTATTTGATGATGCTTATTCTTCAGGTTGTCTATGAAGGTGACGAGCGGTAAGGCGTCGCCCCGGCCCAACTGTCAGACATATCATCATCGCCCTTGCGTCAATTCCGGGCGTAAAGGTCCAGCAACGCTTGAGCCAGGCAACTTTGGCACTGTCTGTGGCGGCTCCTCGCAGCTTGCTGCTGAATCAGGTAGCATCCCGCGGTCCAGGGTACGAAATAGTACTACTACCTGATTGGCGATTACTGTTTCGTGTGAGTTGACAGTTACAGGTTTGACAGGAAAAGGCGAGAGAGTCAGCAGTGTTTTGGAATTGTCCACTTGTTCCAGCCAATCATGTTGTGACAACATGCATACGCCGCCTACTCAAGCCGGACTCAAAGCTGCATGGGGGCGATTAGCATTCTCAACAAGGTAAGTCCGTAAGTTACCCCGGCTCCAAGGTCAGTCAGAGCGCACTGACCAACAATAAATGATCAAATAGCTTACATAACGTTATCAGCTTTACACTGCTGTTGCTGACATCTGCATCGTGTAAAAGGGGCAGGTCGTCAGAGCTTGTGTGGAATGATCAGTAACGCCAATCGATGCCGACACGGACACGACACTTCCGACTCGCCGAGAACGTATTCGGATGAATATAGCCTGGTCGCAACAGTCAGTTACCGTGGAATGGTTGAAGTCGAGTTGGAATATAAATCTTTGGTCGTATACCTCGTTCAGTACCTACACTCAAATTGAAACCTAGGTACCAGCTTCAAAACCACACACCATGCGTTTCTGCCTCATCCTCGCCGCCATGCAGACAAGCACCGTTCTGGCTGCCCCTGCACAAGATCTCCCTAGAGGAAGGAATTGTTAGCACTATCTCTGAACGCGACGTCGTAAGTACCTCTGAACTGCATATAAGGCCTTTAGACCCAAAAGCTGACCCTTGCCTTGTTACTCAGGCCAAGCAACTCGACAAAGACTCGATCAAGATCAAGTCAGTGGGAACCTACAAGCGGGATGCAAAGGAGCTTGAAAAGGATTCAATCAAGATCAAGTCCGTCGGGACGTACAAGCGCGACGCAATAGTGCCCGACAAAGACTCCATCAAAATCAAGTCGGTGGGCACCTACCAAGGTCCACAGAAGAGGGTCGCCGCTATAGAGAGCTTCGACAGACATTAGCTCGTTGACGATGCTGGAATATATTTCTTAATGTATTCGTGTTCAGTCGTTCTGATAACCTGGAGTATCGTGTTTCAAACCGTGGCCTTTCGTCCCTCCGCAACGACCAACCGATCGGGCTCATCGTCATACACATCGACGTCCACCGCGGGAGACCAGCCACTTGGCTCCTCGCTACCAATGAAGCAGCACTCTTTCCCACCCCCCTCCGTCCCGAGTCCCATTCCTTGTGTATCCCATCGAAACGAAGACTTGTTCTCAAATTCCCAGTCCGAACCCTCGTCTAGCTCTGCGCGCTCTAAATCACCCGACTGCACGACGCCATTCTTCATCTTTCTTCCTAGCCCACCCTCAGCTATATCATCCCATGGCCGGCACACTACATAAAGGAGAGAGGATGAGAGCTTTTTCAACCCTGCGTCGGCTCCAGATGGGGCAGAAATTAGGTAGTAGTGGGGCTGCGAGGATGGATTGGCTGTGAGATCGAGTTTGTCCAAAGGTAAGAGGTCGGGTGGTAAAGAGGCCCATTCCGTCTTCACACTGTTGTCCTCTTCAATCTTCGCACACTTTCCCCTATCCAAAAGGCCGTCATAGATGCCCGAAAGGAACTTGTGGAAGTTAAGTGCAACAGGGTCAACGGTCCCGCAAAACTTGAGAGTATCCAGGCAGAGCTTGGCATGCTCCAAGTCGTCTAGCCAGAGAGCGGGAGGGAAGTTGTGCAGTTGTTTCTGAGCGACCGATTGCAAAATCACGACACAAGATGTGTGGGCCTGGAAACTAGAGATGGTTTAGTAAGGATCGGACGGGGGAGAACCATGTCAGCTGTCATTGAGGATAGAAGACTCACATGATGAGCCAGCAACGCTTCATGATGCCACATTCAGCAAGCAGCAAGCCTAAAATCCGTGAGGAGTATTTCGCTGCCAAAATGCCCTTGTCTGAATGGGAGAGAAGGTCCCCGTCTGGGAAGTCCCGCGCGCTATTCTTGCTGTTCGCGCGGCCAACCCGAGAGTTCTGGACGGCTTGAGAGATGATACGTCGATAAATGAGAATGATTGCGCCGAAGTACAGCAGATGGGTGTAGAATAACGTTCGCCGATCTTGCTCGCCAAGGTCTACTCGAGCCAAATTGGTCAAAAGGAGTGCGCGCGGGAGGCTTTCGTGCCAGTCTTGAAGGGCTTGGAGGGCCGAGTCCAGGGCATCACTCGTAAGCACCTTCGAGGCAAGGTGAGATCGTAAAAGCCGTGCCTTGAGAAGGGATATCTTGGTCATCTCAGTTTGAGCAACTACGAAATGTGAATATTAGTGTAAGTCGCGAACTGATTTCGGGCCAGGTACTGTACTTTTACCAATCGGGGTATTGTGATCATGCTCCAAACCCGCTTGCTAAAGTTCTGGTGTAAGTGTTGGGCTCCAGGATAGTGGGGCGGCTTAGGGGTGGATTACAGGAACTAGGATCTGGAAAGTTGAGTCCTCATTTCCAGATACGTATCCGAGAGTAGACGACAGCCAACTGTGTCGAGTTAGCCAGAGCTCACGGATCCATCCATCTTGACCGTATATGTACCCTGAGAGAAATAGCAGCATCCGCCACGCCGCCCTGAATTCCTCCCACTGAGATATTGTGAGAAGAGACGGACAGGACGAGCCCGAAACCGCGAATCTTTGAGACATGCCCATGCCTGCCTCTATCGGGTATATCAGCACCATGCACCAAACATGCAGCAGCGTGACTTACCAACATAGGCAAGACCAGCAGTAGCCTTCGCTAGGACATTGTACATGGCTAACATTGCACAAAGTTTGATCGCGTTCAACGGGTCCTCTTCAACGATGTCGGCAAAGTAATGTCGAGCAACGTCGTGAAATACCGCAGCGGAGCCACTGTCAGCGCTGCTAACGTCGCCGGCAGTTGTGCTATACTGGACCCCGACCGCAGCCACGGAACTGAGGCAACATATGGCGACTCTCTGAGAGACGTCGATATGGTAGTCCTGATCGAATATACCTCTGCAATACTCTTCCATCTGGCCTTGTGGGAACGCATGGAAGAGGTCCCCGCAGCTGACATAGAAGCTTCGAATCGCAGCTCGGGTGGGCTCTCCCTTCGGCATGATTAGGCGAATGAGGGAATCAGGATCGCGCGCGCTGAAGTTGGGGGGCAGCGAGAGTGGCGAGTGGGTTTCGATGCTGGTTGCAGCTGGAGAGTTTGAGCTCCGGGAAGCACTGGAAGGGCAAGACACCGATCCACTGGCGATGCCGTCAAGTGCCATGCCTATGCTGTACGCATCATCACCCGGACCAGAGAGGGAGACGATGTCATCGGCAGACCGGATGTGCAGCAGAAGCTGCTGGGCCTCCTCCTGAGGCCTCGACTGGAGGGCGCTGACGAGTTTCTCCAGGGCTTCGAGTCGGGTCTTGATGGCGGCTTGGCGGGATTGTCCAGCCTCCCCCTCGTAGCCACATTGTTTCCCCTTGGAGACGCACCCGCCACATCGCGGTCTGCCGCCGTCGCACTGCAGAGTGTTAGGAACAAAATAGCAGGGACGCTGTGGAGGGGCTCGGGAATACCCTAGCTTTATGGCGACGACAGGTGTTGCAGGCCTGCGTGACCGACTTCCACCGTCGGGCGCGCTTGTCGATGGCGGCCGAGGAACCACCCCGCGGGACCGCCTTATCTCGCTTGGGCGCTGCCGGCTCGGCAAGGATCGCCACCGCGGGCTGGATTGTTCGGAAGCTGGACTGCGGGGCCATGACGGGCGGGCTCCAGGTCGCGGCGGGGAGAGCGCACAGCCAGCATCAAAAGCTTTGGTCTGTCGTGACCGGTTGTATGGGAACGGGGTAAGAATCGAACTGCGCTGCGGGATTCGCGAAACCAGGGACCCATTAAAGATGGATGCGAAACCTGGAAGCCCTGCGCCGATGCAGCCCTGGAGTGTGAGGGGACCCTCATCGGCATTTGGCGGGCTCCCCGTGCCTTCGTGCGAACGGAACCAATCGCCAGCGCCAACAGACCAAGAGATTGAGACCTCCCTCCCAGCTGGCGCGCTCTTCTATTGGCAGAGCTTGCGTGACGCCGCCACCATCACCGCCCCTCGTTTCCCCCCGCTGCAGGCTCACACCTCGCTTGCGAGAGGATTCCGCTGAAGTTGGAAAGCCGGCGGGGGATGTGCTGAAGTCTGCTCCTCTGCGCCCGCGCCCAGCAATCGCAACAGCCAACTAGCTCGTTTTCAGGCAGGAAGGCACGGAGGGACTCGAAAAGACCTGCCCAGGCGCAAGATTTGCATTGGCGATTCCACATCGCGCTTGCCCATTTTGTACGACTGCAGACAGAAACGCCAGCCGAGCTGCAGGTGACACATCAAATCCAAGCCTCACACCAACACGCAACCATCATTGGCAAACCGATCTGCTCAAATGCCCTAACATTATCCCACTATTGTGCACACCCGGATTTTCATCTTTTCCAGCAACGGTGTACGTGCGTCATCGGCGGACATGATCAGACTTTGATGCTGTACTGCGTACGGACCGTGTTCCCGCTCCCTGCTATCTTTGCCCTCCTGCGCGAGCTCCATCGCCGAGTTGCCGTCTTCCGAGTCACCACTCGCTCACCGCTCACCGCTCACCGCCACAGCCTGACACCTCTGATAATCAATCCGTCACCGGTGCTTGGCATAGATGAAGTTGGCCGCTACCATGACATGGATCGGCGATTAGCATGCGTCCAAGTCATTGGTCCCCGGCGTGCCGGTGTGCCGGCGGCAGTCGACTTACCGATGGGAATCAACCCGTTCTCCGCGGCCCACTCCCGGACCCCCCGCGTTTCGCCATCGTCAGTGCCGTAGCCCCAATGCTGCCGGTCTGACGGCTTGGAAAGGTGCAGTTTTTCAGTCGTCCCATTATTCGGCACGAGAGCAAGAAATACGTATCGATGTTTGCCCGTGTCCTCGGGGGGTCCAGGTGGCTTGTACGGCATGACCTCATCCAAGCCGGCGACGTCGAAAACCGGGGGCTTAGCGGCGCCACGAGATTGTCTAGGGGAGAGACTTCGGCCCGTTGCAATCCAATGACAGAACTCGGACCACTTTGGGTCCTTGCGCGATGGCGCATCAGGGTCTGTCAGTGTGATCACGACCTGCACACCGTAGTCGTGGTCACCTGAAAGACCTGAAAGACCTGACAGAGACACGGATGGCGCATCTTCGAGGTCCTTTGGCTTGAGTGTGTTGCCCAGAGCGGCTTGCACTGAGGACCATCGGGCCTCGAGAAACAGAGAAGGAACAAAATCGTCAACAACTGGACAAACAGGTGAGTTTTCCATCAGCTTTCGTTGCCTCAAGGGCACGCTGCATCTGCACGGCGCTGGATACCTGTTGGAATAATCTCGGCGCTTTTAAGCCTATTTTCGTGTCAGTATTGGCTGATTGGCTGCAAGCGCATCTGAATTACCATTTTCGCACCTCCTTTCCTCCGCTCGGCATGGTGTTAGCTTCGGTGGAACGGACTGTATCCGGGCCTAAAACGCGCTGGCGACCGAGGGCGGCGCCTGCGATGACCTGGCTGACTGACAGCAAGGCCAACACCGAGGACCCCTTGACGAATAACATATTGAGACAGTCGCTCGTGCGTTTTAGAAGATCTTGCTTTGCGTTTTTCTCACGATGGAGGCTGGCAGCTTTTGTTGTTTGGGGAGAAAAGTCGCGCCGCCGCTGATGATGAAATCGCAGTGGTGGCGCAATGATGTCATCATCGATCTTGCTGCATGGCTTCCTTCTCTCATCACTTGATTGCACATCACACAGCGCGGGGTCGTTGACACTGACACAAACCAAAGTCCGTCTTCTGCCTTTACCCGGGCAATGATAATGGAATTAGAGCGATTGGCTAGATGGACATGGACTCCCAGAACCGCTTGTGTCTATCGTCGGTTCTTACCCCTGACCATCACCGCTTCCCCATTCTCCCCTCCACTGGTACTCTGATATGTTCCACCAGTTCCGCCTTTTGTACTGCATGGCCCTGCGCGTCAATCTCGACCACGGGTAGTCTCTGTGTCTCGAGTCTCCAACGGCCAGCCCACTGCACCCACTGCAGCCCGCACCACCAAGCCACGCCCAGTCCGATGCTCGCCAAGCACCCTACGGTGGGCGCTACCCACCACGCCCATCCACTTCTCTTGCCCTCACTCGCTGGTGCAAACGCAGCACCCAGCAGAAACACGAGACTGAGGGTTGCAACTATAACTGGAAGAGGATCCAGCCACGGCTGCCACAAGGACTTTTGCCGCCACTTCCTGCCCCTCGGTCCCTTCACCCACGAGTCAACCTTCAGGTATAACAACCCACTAACTGTCAACACACCCAACACTCCAAAGGTGGCGTACGTGTAAATGTACGTCAGGCCACCGTACGCTGCCGAGGGCTTCATGGTGAGACCGAAGCTCAAGAGCAAGATGATCTCGAATAGCCAGTGCAGGCCAGTGGCGGCAAACGGTGCCTGCTCGTGGTGTCCATCAAAGCTAGGGGCGGTTCGTGTGTTGCCACTGCTGGTATAGGGGTTATTGTTGGCGCGAGAGGACGAAGACCCTATCCGTGAAAGAAGTGTGTCATTCCCCTTGGCAAAGAACATGGACCAGAGAAGGATACCCTCCTTGGCTACCTCCTGCTTGACGCGGGAGGCGGAGAAGGTCTGGGCCAGGAGATTGCCAAATATGAAGATGGCAAGGAGCGCCGAGACACCGCTCACAGCGGACGGGGCATGGTCTCCCGATGAAGCACCCGGTAAACGTTCGATGAAGGCAAGTGCCATATTCTCCGGTAGGTTTGCGTTCCCCATATAGGGATTCATGCACAGATAGCTGACGTTGGCCAATGGGAAAAGAACCAAGACGGAGAGCATGGCGTACATGGTCGCCTTCGCGAAGGTTTCCCGTGGCCGCGAGACTTCGGCAAGCACATAGAACGGCTGCTCATAGCCCGTGTACGGGTATATGGCGTAGACCAACGCCAGCGCGATGTCGCCAAACGTGCCGGATTCGCGTTTATCGATGGGCTCCCAGACGATCTTGCGACACCCATCTCCCTTGATCGTGCCGTAGACGATCCCCGCCACGACGATGAATACCACGAAGGCCAACTTGATGACGGCGAAGAAGTTATTGAGCCCCATCGTATGCTTGCGGGTCGCAATGTTGAGAAGAGCACAAACAGTGAGAACCACGACACCCCAGATGACGACATTCCCTCGGCTGAAACAGGCGTCTGCCTCGCCACAGGTTGGGTTGATGGCTCGCTGTATGAGGACACCAAACTGAAGAGCGTTTCCTGCAAGATTACCCCATATGATGAAAGTAATTCCAAAGATGCACTTCATCAGGTCGTGGGGCCTTTTGTACACATATTCAAGCTGACGGAGCATTAGTCAACTTGAACATCACCCTGTTTCTCTTTTGTCGACTGGGATCTTACATAGTTCTTGTCACCACCGTTTCGGGGCGCGGAAAGGCGCTGCCATCTGCCCTCATGAAAGATGTAGTGGATTGGAACCGTCAGCGCCAACTCTATCCAACTGGCCACAACGCAGAGGACGATGATCCCAGCGGCTATCCAGATCACAATGGCCGCTCCTGAGCTCCCAGCTAGTCGTAGAACATTCACCGGCTGGGTAAAAACTCCACTGGCGATTGTCCTGTTGATCACCAGACAGAACACAGTAAACGGGCTAAGCAGCTGATTTTTTGTCGGGGAAAGGCTCAGATCCGTCTCCGCATTGTGCTGGCGGATTCTCTCTTCGACCTGCTCAGGGGTGAGGGTTTGGAGCTCTGCCTCCTCTGCATCCGTGACGGCCTCGGAGAGAATCGAATTTCGGTCCATTTTGGCATCATGGGCCTCGGCGTGTCTTTGGCAACACCGCCACTGGGAAAGCCAAACCATTATCTATTTGGTGATAACACTTGCCCCTGTTCATCACGAGCGATGAACCGCAGTAGTGGATGCACTGCCACAGCACATGCACAACTGGCCAGTCTGGACTGGCAATCCGTCAGGGTGGTTGGAGCGAATCAACGGACAATACGAACGCCATTATTCCAACTTGCAGCCGGGCAGTCCGCCCAGAACAGCTTCAACCAAACCTGCGACCCCCAATGCGGCAATTCAGGCCCAATCGAAGAGGGCAAGGCTGCGAGGTGCATGCGCTAAACTCAGCTCGTGCGTCATTTCCCGCTCTCAAACCACCCAAACACCAATATCGGCACGTAATGGGAAGCAGTCCTCTGATTAAAATGCCCTAAGCTTTCCAACTGAGCGGTGGGGTCAGTGCGAAGACCCGGGCGGGGAATAGAGACCACGCCGCTTTGTTGGTCCCGTCGATGGTCTCCCAGAAACTCTGCGCGTGTCTGCTCGTTTTGACCGTCCGGTCAGCGGCTTGTCGGGACCCATAGTCATTCCCATGGATTCATTTCCACAATTTGCAGCGGAACTTGAGACGGAAGAGGCGATTTCCATTCCGCTCTCCATTCCGACGAGCCCCTTTTCACCCACAGCAGCGTCACCAAGCCGAGAGATTTTTGTCAGACCTAGAGGGGGAAACATCATCGCGATCGTCGAAAAGAGCAGCTCGAATGGCAACACCGACACAGAGTGGAAGTATTTAAACTTGGAAAACGACTTCGTACTCCCCCTTCATGTTGCGTCGGAACTGAACCGCCCTGTGTGGAAAGTGAGGGTTGGGTACTTTCAGGGTGGAGTGTGGGACGACTACCCTTTTCATACGAGGGATGGTGCCTTTAAGTTTCAGCAACTCGTGACTGGATACAAACCCGTCGAAACATTCGAGAACGTGACGTGCCTAGTCACGTACAAAGCAAGTTTGAGTCTCAGGCGACCCCAGTATGCGGGATTCGGGACGGTACAGGTGTGGCGGGAGGCAGACAAAACACCCAAAGTCCCAGTTGGCGGTCTCTCAATGATGTCGTCGAGGTCCAGCGGCTCGAGTCAAAGTCTAGGACGACCCACAAGCATCGCTTCGATACAGAGCAACTCTACACTTGTCCAGAACTACGAAGGGCAATCTGTCCTGGTGGTCCAGAAGCCGAGACCGCCGCTTCTTGTTGCGTTTCTGAAAGACAAGAGCAGCGATGAGGCGTACGCATCGCTGAAAGTTGACAGTAAGAGCTCGCACGCAGAAATGATAGACAATGTCGGCGCTAACACCTCCTCTAGTATCAGCGCTCGTCCCCACCAAAATTACAAGAGAAAAGGCCATCCTCATGCTCACTCTGGCCGGCTCGACATTTCAAGTGGACAAACACGCCAGGAACCTCCCCGGAGCACCGCTCGCGTCATGGAATCTCTGCAACCTCGGGAATGCAAAGGCCCGGTCCGCTAACAGCCTCAGGTGCGAATATCTGTCGCTGGACTTTGGGAGCGGAAAGGACCCCGCCAATGTCGCAAGAAGAGACGAACTCTACAACGCCATACTCCGACGCCAACTCAGCCACATCACCCGGGAGTCTAGACTGGGGCGAACGCGCGACCTCGAGGCTGCACAGCAGGCGGAGGCCATGCGAGCACCGCAGGTGGCATCTTCTCCATCTCCTTCGGTGGTAACTGTGGTGAGGAGTGCGCCGGTAATGCCGGTTCTACCGAGATATGATCCGCAACCGTGGATATCGACAACCTTTATTACTGCGCCATATGAGGATCCTAGGTTTGGGAAGGGGTCAGTAACTGTGGAGCTTGACGCGGCAGCACCAACTCGGGGTCAAAGCGGGCCTTATTGATGCGATATGCCTCCTGGAATCTGGGGTTGCGAGGTGTTCGGCACATTCATCTCCCCAATCTGCCCCAACATCTGCTTTCGGCCCCAAAATACGGCTTCGGGCTATGATGCAAGAAGTGATGTAATTCTTATGTGTGAACAGGAAGACTGCCGCTGGAGTGCGGACGTACTTCACACGTCACAATCGTGTCATCAATACAGAGGACTTGGGTTTCCGCTGGCAGCCGTTGGAACTGATAAAGGTCGAACCCTTGACTGACACCCTTGTCGTCGCTCTTTCATTTCCCGACAAACCTGCACCTAATCTTTCCGTCAATCGCCATGGCCAATCGTGAACGAGGCCTCAAGGCCGCCATCAACAACCCGCGCGTGTCGGAGCAGGCGAAGCAGCGCGACCGGGAAATTCTGGCGACCGAGTTCGGAGAGCACTTTGAAGAGGGAGGAGCCTCAATGAGAGCCAGGGTCGAGAGCGCCAGCCCCGATGTCATGTCCTCGGGGATGGAAGAACAGGAAGACGAAGAGGAGGACCAGCCCCTGGAGAGTCCCCCGCCAAAGGTGAAGCAGACCGGATTGCGCTCTGCGGCTACCCAGCCCTTTCCGAAGATGACGACGACTGCCCCGTCTGTGTCGAAGATGGCATCGTCGGAGATGATGGATAGCCCTTGTGCGACTAAGCCGATGAGGACTATGAGTTCGTCGGCTGGAGCCGTGGCGAAGCAAGGGGATGTTACGGAGGGGAAGGACACTGGTAATGTGTGAGTAGAGTGATTGGTGCAGTGGGTTGAACTGGCTGTGATGCTGACGAAAGGGTTTGATTATCTAGGATTCGTGGACTGAAATCGGCGATATCGAATGCGAATGTGTCGGAGAAGGCGAAGGAGAAGGACCGGCAGAAACTTCGATCTTTGGGAGAGACGGTGGAGTGACGGCATACATTTTATCTGATACTGAGTGTGTTTCCGTCTCGTGTACAACTCGGCACCTAGTCAAACTCGAAATTCATTGAATACGAACATATTTCGTCAACAGTTCAGCACCTGGTCCAACGTCAAGTTCTTTGAATTGAAACGATGTCCATGAACAGGCATGAGGGCGGGTGATTATACACAATTCTTGCGAAGTTGGGAGGGCAGACGTGGGGGTCATGGCTGCGAGGGAGATGAGCCATCTTGGGGGGTTAAAGGTGTGATTATGCGGGTCGAGGTAAGAGTCGGGGAAATACGACGTCTCCGCGGAGAAGGCTGCATCATATAGACAACGACCTGCCACTCGGGTCGTGGCGTCATATGGCGAGATCGAAATTCCGACGGGGTTCTTGCCGCCAAACTGGCCCAGATGGTGTTTTTGCGGTAGGTCTGCCCTTCACTAATGCACGCAGCAGAGGCCCAACAACCGCCATGGGGATGCATCGACGCCATGATTGCTAAGCTTCCCAAGCTTTCTTGGGCAGAGCTTGGTGAACGCCACCAGCACCACTGCCGCCTCAGGCCGTGGCGCCCTTGGAAAAGAGTAAACCCCACGCTGGGAGGCGATCAATAGCACCAACACGTGCAGCTGGTGCTGGCCAAGTCGAGAGAAATATTGCCGGGCATGTACTGGCTGGCAGCTTCGTGACAATGTTACACGCGCTGCCTGAGCTGTGATTGGGCGGGCCAGGGAGCGGCCGACAGCACGCAATATAGGGGCATCATGGGGAGCGAGTCTAGATGCCGATAATCATGAGAAGTTCGGACTTAAGCCATCGATGGCTCTGCTACCCGCCGACCTGGTTGAAGAGCTGGCTATCATGACGACTTTACGAAGAGGGTTTAAAGAGGGGAGTCAGTGCTCGCCACTGCTGCTCTGGTTCCTGTGTAACTCCATGCCATCACAAGATCGCCCGCAATGGCCAAAGACGCTGCAATCACCGAGGTTAAGACGGCGTCGGGCGTCGACGTCGACATCCCCGGCGACATCAAGAAAGGCCAACCTTCGCCCCCGAGCGAGCTGTCGGGGTCGGAAGAAAGCGGTTACGACACTGAAAAGAACCCGTTTGCAGACCCAGCAGCCGCCGAGCATTGGCGGTTGGTCTATGATAAGTCGCAGTATGAATCGAGACATTTTTTCGACCCAACCCTCACGTGGACCGAGGAGGAGGAGAAGAAGATTGTCAGGAAGCTGGACTGGCGCATCTGTCTCTGGGCTGTGAGTCGTCTCTCACCACTGACGGAATCAAACTTGGCCATGGCTGACAAGAGCGCAGTGCGTTATGTTCTTCGCCCTGCAAGTCGACCGCGGAAATCTAGCGCAGGCAGTCTCGGATAACATGCTCGACGATCTGGGTCTGACCACTAACGGTACGTACCAACGTGAACCCAACCCCTGAAAAACAAACAACACTAACACAAACTCAGACTACAACGACGGCAACAGCATCTTCCGCCTGTCCTTTCTTCTCGCCGAGCTTCCCTCCCAGCTCGTGTCGAAGAAGATCGGCCCAGACCGATGGATTCCCATCCAGATAGTCCTCTGGTCTGTCGTCGCGACCTCGCAGTGCGCCCTCACAGGGCGAGTCAGCTTCCTAGCCACGCGCTCCCTCCTCGGCCTCCTCGAAGTTCGTACTTTCCCCTCCCTCCCCTTTCCCTCTCCCTTCGAATCCCCGATACTAACGACCCTAGGGCGGATTCATCCCCGACATCGTCCTCTGGCTCTCCTACTTCTACACCTCCCACGAACTCCCCATCCGCCTCTCCTACTTCTGGACCTCCCTCTCCGTCACCGGAATAATCACCTCCCTGCTCGCCTTCGCCCTGTTGCACCTCCGCGGCGTCAACGGCTGGGGCGGCTGGCGGTGGCTGTTCCTTGTCGAGGGAATCATCACCCTTGCCGTCGGCCTCGTCAGCTTCTTCATGATGCCCGCGTCGGCCGTGCAGACCAAGTCGTGGTTCCGGCCCAAGGGGTGGTTCACCGACCGCGAGGTGGGGATTGTGGTGAACCGGGTGCTGAGGGATGATCCTTCCAAGGGGGATATGCATAATCGGCAGGCTATTACGTTTGGGCGGCTGTGGGAGGCGCTGAAGGATTATGACCTGTGGCCGCTGTATGCAATTGGGTTGATTGAATTCATTCCGTCGGTGCCGCCGACGCAGTATATCACGCTTACGCTGAGGGGGCTGGGTTTCACTCCTTTTACGACGAACTTGCTGACTATTCCCTATGTGAGTTTCCCTTTCTATACAGTACGGGGTTTGTGTCGGGATATCTGCTTACAAATTCTTCTGCCGAACAGAATGTCTTCCACATCATCAACCTGCTCCTCATAACGCAGCTGTCGGCGAGGCTGAACGAGCGAGGTTTTGTGTCACTGTTGCAGCCGCTCTGGACGCTGCCTTGTCTGATCGCCCTTCGCTGGTGGCCAGGGGTCATGGTGGACAAGTGGGGAACATATGCCTTGGTCACGGTGCTGACATCGTATCCCTATGCTCGTACGACCCCCATTCTTTCTGTTGATCTCTCTGCCGATCCGGTGGAACGTACCTAACCTCACCACAACAGACGCAATTCTCGTCGGCTGGACCTCCCGCAACTCCAACAACGTCGGCGTGCGCTCAGTCTCCGCAGCCCTGTACAACGTACGTCCCCTTCTTCTCTCCCCCCTTCCTTCCACTTTCCCCATTGCCAAACTAACCCCCCTCCCCTCCAGATGGCCGTCCAAGCCGGAAGCATCACCGCCTCCTACGTCTACCAAGAAAGCGACAAGCCCCTGTACAAAAAAGGCAACCAGAACCTCGTCGCCGTCAACATCCTTGTCATATTTGTCTTCCTCTCCACCAAGGGCTACTACGTGTGGCGCAACAAGTCGCGCGATCGCGTGTGGAACGCCATGACGGAGGAGGAGCGGGCAGCCTATGCCAAGGATACGACGCTTACTGGGAGTCGGAGGTTGGATTTTAGGTTTGCGCATTGAGTTCGGGGTGTGAGGACATTCATTGTGGTGGTTGTGTCGTCTGCTGGGGTCTTGGGAAGCCATGGGGGACAATATTAGCAAGAGATGTGGGAAGGAGGTCACACAGAGAGAAAGTGGTGGGTGTTTGTCGGCGACTCCTACGCCAGATCGGGAGTCCCTGGATTAATGCTGGATAATATTGTCTAAGCTACACAAATAAGTTACCACGCTAAAGTGACGCTAAAGTGGTGAAGCCAAGATGTACGATGGGCTCGCAACTCAGGAAGGGATATTGAAGACTGGCCTAGGCTTTGGTCGAGTCCAAGTCAGATTCTTCATAGTTTGCTCAAATGCGTAAGCAATCTTGATTAGCTTTTCCTCTGAGAACATATCTCCAATGAACGTCAGACCGAACCTCGAGCAAAACTGTCAGCGTCCAACTCCAGAATGAAGGTGGGTGGCATGCTCACGGTATGTTCGCTGCCCTGTCCACCATGTCTCCACGGGCGTTCAGCTTCACTTTACTGGCTTCAAGGTATGCGTCTGAGTTTCTCGACGAGGCTTCAGGAACGTTTGCCCTCGTCTCAGTGCTGCTGTCCAACCTCGTGACGTCCGTCCTCGCTGCAAGGGCGCTTGTCCCCGTGCCGTTCGTCCTTACAGTGCCGATCATCCGCGGCTCAGTGTTTTCAGGGTAGAATGTAAGCGGGACAGAAATCATTGGATAACCGCCCAGGGAGGGTATCCGAGGAGCCACGCAGGTGGGTAGCATGAGAACGTCAATGTCGTGGAACGCCAGCGTTGCGCTGACATTGCCCTCGTTGAGAAGGTCCATTTCTGCCACAGTTTCCAGTAGCCGTGGGTCCCAGACGGGTACATTCTGCAGGAGTGATGCTGTTGCAAGACCTCGGACGCTTCTCTCTCCATGGGCTTCTCGAGGATCTTCCACGGTCCACTTGAGTAGGTCTCCCGCATCACGGAGCCCGGACGGGTTCATCTCCAGGCTGCCAAAATAGCTGGCAATCATCTGCTGGAAATCCCAAGCTTTCACAATATCTGGGGCCTTTGACTCATAAAAGTCGTTGAAATTGGTGACAAATTGACCAGCCTTGACGGTAGTGCCGGAACTCTGGATCACTGCAAGGGCAGCATCAAATGCCGCTGAGATATAATCCGAGAGTTCTTCGGGGGGCGGATCACGCGCTCCTCTAATGACAGGACAACCTATCCGCACTCCGTGAAGCCCATTAGCCTTGCAACTGGATGGGTAATCGGGCACGACGTCAAACGGAATCTTCTGCGTTGCCGGGTCCAATTCACACTTCCCTGCAATAACCTTGAGAATCTCGGCGGCATCCTTCACGCATCGTGTGAGTGTCCCAACGGACCCCAGCCACGGGGAAGTTATGACGAGATCCCTGCTGACCAAGCCGACCGTGGGCTTCAGGCCACAAAGGTTGGCTTTTTCTGCCGCGAAGATGATTCCTCCCTTGACCTGGCAGACACAGCATTAGACGTCTGGGCCAAAATCCAGCCTGGATTCTTTTGTTGACTCACCTCAGTTCCTAGGGCAGCGTGTGCTAGCCCGAGGGCCGTAGCACTGGCAGAGCCAGCACTGCTCCCCCCTGGATCTTGGTTGTAGCAGTAAACACCGTAGGTCTGTCCCAAATCGGCCGACCAGCCATTCCCCTGATTTGGGCCTCGAAAGCTGTTCCATTGTGTCATGTTGGTTTTTCCCATGATCACCACGCCACTGTCTCGAAGTTTCTTTACCACGGAAGCATCACGCCCTGTACACGCGCCTTGGAGCGCCGTGCTGCCACAGGTGTTGTCGAGGTTCTACGTCGCAATGTCGTTCTTTATCAGCATGGTTACTCCGTGTAATGGACTGGATGGAGCACCGTTAGCATTCGCCTGCCCAGGGAGGGTACTGCTGGAGGTGAAATTTACCCTCTGATGCTGCCGTTCAAGCGCTCCCAGTCTAGGGTGTCGGCTTGGTGCATCGCTGTGGGATCAAGGTCAGTAACGGCCTGGATACGGCCGTTGAGTGTATAGATATAGTCCAGCTGTGTCTCTACGAGCTTGGAACAGGTGAGCTCGCTGCTCTCAAATTGGCGCTGGAGGTCGTCGAGAGTCATATCCTGTAGCTCGTGGAGGGTTGGCTTTCTTACGCCTTCGAGAAATGGCCCGCTGGAAGCGCTGGCTCGTGGCGGTGAAGGGGGGTCCATGGTGGTCGTTGGTTGCGTCGAATCGTCTGGTGCCGCAAAACGTCGCGATCGAAATGATGCAGGCTACCTTGGTGTGTTCCGAGGTCTCTCGAGTGTACTGTTGGTATTCTGGAACCGTAATCTGGTGGGGCCACTGAAGATGGTGCTAAGAGCTGGAGGTTGGGCGTAGACGCAATGAGGACTTGAAGCTTGTTCGCGGAGATGATCAAGCAGAAGCGCCGGTCCATGTCGGATCGCGGGGGCTCGAAGGCGCAAACCCGGATCAGAGGTCCAGTGGAGCCCTGCTTGCGGAAACCTTTGGGACGGAAGTCGCGATTCCCAGGGCTTGGACACCAACATCGGGTGGAAGGAGCACTCAAATAAGCCAATCTGGTCACGGTGCTGTGGGGATCTCAATTACCACATCTCAGGCCAAATCCTTGGAGATTTCTTACGGCTGATTGAAAATCAGATGTCAATGTTCCATCTGCCATCTGATCCAGGCCCATGGCTGATCATCTGCATACCTTCTGCTGGCGTGTTAAAACTCGCCGGGAAGGCGCATGCCGAAGCAATTTGTCTGAACCGACGAAGAGTGGGGATGTGCTCGTCCATGTCACGATGAAATCCGCGCAACCCAAAGCTACACCACCACTCCCGCATCCTCCAGAATCATATGCGCGCCTTTCTCAGCAATGGCGTAAACAGTCGCTTGCAGATGGGCACTGATCTGCAACGGCATAATGCTAGCATCAACGACCCTCAAGCCGGCGACGCCGTACACTTTTAATCGTTCGTCCACCACTCCTGCCTTGGCACCGGGGGTCCCGCCCATGGCGCACGTCCCGACAGGATGCCAGTCGGTGATGGTGGTGTTGACGATCCAATCGCGAAAGTCCTCGGGACCTCCATCTGGCGACGTGGGAGGGAAAGCTCTCGAACGGACGATGTTGGCCAGAGGTTTTGTCTTTGACAGCTTGTCGGCAAATCGGGCGCAGTGCACCATGGCCTCGACATCGATGGAGCCGTTGGGTCCCTCGTAGTACTTGGGGTCGATCCGGGGCTTGTCACTCGCCATGGCCGGCAATCCGTCTGTGCCAGGTTGAATGTGGATACTGCCTTTGGAGAATGGGTACTGCAAGATTTGAAGGCACGTCGCATACTTCTTGCCATCAGAGGGGTCGGGCTTGAAAAAGGGGCTCCAGTTGCCGAGGTCGAAAATGTATTCGATCTGGCCGAGTTTGGCTGACGACGCGAGGCGCCCCTGCCGGATTGCGCTGTCTTCGGGCGCAAACTCCTGCAATGCAGCAGCTTGGGCTGCAAGACCCTCGACAGTGGCGGGTGGCATGCAATGAGAAAAGGGGAGATATGTTAGGGAGTGAGCAAGGATGGTGAGCGGCCCCGACTTGGACGTTTCATATTTCTCCCTTGCTGCGGCGGCAATGCTGTTGTTGTTTTTCAGATCATCGGGGTTGGAAAGAGTTGGGTCGACTTCGAATATCATGGCGGCCATGATGTGGTCTTGCAGGTTCTCTCCCACATTGGGGTTATTGATCTTGACGTCGATTCCCGCGCGAGAGAGGATGTCGGAATTTCCGATACCAGACAGCTCGAGAATCTGTGGCGACTGGACACTGCCGGCGCAAAGGATGACCTCCCGAGCGGCCGAGACCGAGAACTCGTCACCCCCATGACGGAACCGAACACCAGTTGCCGTCAACCTACCATCAACATCTTCGGTGAGGATGATATTGGTGACGAGAGCGTCTGTCAGCAGAGACAGGTTCGGCCGAGAGGCATTGGGGAGATAATACGCCGTTGAGTACGACCGCGTCACGGTATTTGGGTCGACAGCTCCAAGATTAGTGAAGACGCCGACGTTCGATCCGCCGACATGGGCTCTGTTCGTCTCAACTCCAAGAGAATGCAGAGTGTCATGCCACAGTTGGTGAGAAGCGGAATACTCGGTGGCAAAGCTGATATTGATGGGGCCAGCCTCGCCAACCGTTTTGGGGTCATAGAACAGCTTGTTCTGTTCTTGATTCCCGGCTGCGGGCACATGGAATGTTTCGGATTTCTTGAAGAACGGCCTGATGCTGGTGAGCGCCGGTCTTACCCAAACGGAAAGGGGGAGCATGGAAGCCGGGAATGAAAAAGGGGCCACTCACAGCAACTCATCCCACGCCCAACCGGGATTTCCCAGCTCCCTCCAGGCATCGTAATCCTCACGGTTACCCCGATTCCAAGCCATGAAATTGAGGGCGCTGGTACCACCCAAGACCTTCCCGCGCGGCCATGGTAGCTGGCGACCATGCAGACCGGGCTGGGGCACCGTCTCAAACTGCCAGTCCAGCGAACCACCCAGGCTCCGTCCGTAATGGCCCGGAATGCGGATGTTTTCGTCGTCAGCATCCAGCAGCGCGGGACCTGCCTCGAGCACTCCCACACTGAGACCCGAGTGCTCGGACAGGCGTGCAGCCACAGCCAGTCCAGCGGTACCGCCACCCACCACCACAAAATCAAATCGCCGGGAGGTAAACCCCGTCGGCGTTGTCTGGGGAATCGGCCCTGCCATGATTCTTCTCTTGGACTTCTCCTTTTCTCCTTTTTTTCTTACCTTCTTTTCTTACCTCACTGACTTCCTTGTCTCGGTTTCATCCAAGCCAGGAACTTAATCAAAGTTCCCAAACATCCCTCAACCCAGCACAGGGCGAGTCATGAGTTTATTGTCGACGAATGCCACTCCAATAATAACCGCTAGTTCTAGCGCGTCATGCACTCGCAGCAAGAAAAGGCATTTTTATTTTCTTCTTCCACGTTCGATACGACCGAGCGTGCTACCATTTACCCCGCCTGACAACCATGCAGGAACCAATCGGATCGACATCATCCCCCGGCCTCGGGCCTAGAGCTTGGTGAAGCCTAGCGCGGAGTCTTCCAGCTGACATGATGCATGATGCTAACCACACGAACCACGCCTTGCCCCGTTCGATAATAGGTCCTAGCTCCCTTGCCACACCACACGTTGATATGCACCAGGGGATGGGCGAAAAGATTTCCAATTCCCCGGAAGAGGGGCGGTGTGGTGTGGGCCACTGCGGTTTGCCTAGCTTTGCCCAGGTTTGGGAGGGACATGGAGTGCGAAGTACTCTGTATGAGACGGTGCAGACAAGACTGGAACGCTGCTTGCAGTCGCCGGGTCTAGTCGCACCGAAAAGTTCCGTTCGGAATTTCCCACCTTTTCCGCGGTTAGTGGTCCGCGGCCCGGCCAAGCTGAGCCGGGGGAGCCGTGTGGACAAGCCGAAACTCGAAAGGCGACTGGGATGCAGCTTTTCCATTCTATTGTTCCTTTGGACACTTGTGTCCATCATTTCCACGCCCCCACCTATTTGAGGTTCAGTCTATCGAGTGTGCTATCGACAGCCCCCACGAGTCGGGCGAGAGCTGGAGGATCACTCAGCGCAAGCCTCACAGGTTGAAGCCCGGGAACATCAAGATAGTGAACCCCTGAGCGCCACTGGTAGGACGGGGATAACCAGCCATCATGCGTGGAATACCACCTGCCAGGATGATGCCGCCATCCACTGGCACGCGAGAATCGCGAGGAGGCTGCCTACCTGGATATTTCTAAATACTGATCGTCGCCCACGGCTCGGAAAAGGGCCTCGTCATCGCCATCCCCTCCACTCCTTACTTCACTTCTTCGTGTGTCTGTTGTGCATTGTTAGTCCCGGCCAGCGGGCAGTTAGTTGTTGCAGATCAAGATGGCCATGGATTTCATTCATACGCTGGCGATCGAGTCGTGGACTATGTACTCGGTCGGCATGCTGCTGATTGTGTGTCGCATGTGGGTTGTCCCGTCCCATTCATCGGGCCCCAGAGTAAGCTGACACGACAGTCACAGGATCTCACGACGACTCCGCCTTGGATCATGGAAGCTCGGCACCGATGACTGGCTGATGGTGTTTGCAGCCGCAAACTTCACGGGCGTCATGGTATCCGTCAATGCCGTTGCTGTCAACGGCAGCAGCTACATGGACCCCGAAGTTGCCGCGGCCCTAACGCCGGAGGAGAAGGAACACGCCGTCTTCGGAAGCATCATGACCTTTGTCCTGGAGATATTTACCCTCACCTGCATCTGGACCATCAAGGCGTGCCTCCTGATCCTCTACTACCGCCTCACGGCCTCCCTGCGGAAGCAGCAGATCGCGGTGCTCTGCATTGGCGGGTACTGCGTGGTCGGGTACATCCTCGTAGTCGCCTTGCTCGTGGGATACTGGTGCGCGCCGACGTACGAGTACTGGGCGGTGCCGTACAACAACTCGCAGTGCGCGACCTACTACAACCACATGATCTTCGCGACGGCGTGGAATATCTCGTCGGATCTCATGCTCCTGGCCATCCCCTTTCCCATCGTCTTCAAGACCCAGCTTCCCCTGAAGCGAAAGATCGGTCTCTGCTGCGTGCTGGGCCTGGGTGCGCTCAATGCAAGTCATCATCCTCCCCGCGATGCCCTCCACTCCCCTCTTATCCTCTCCTCTCCACGACGATCTGTCCCACTCCCCTTGCATCATGTCGTGCTGACCGACGATCCCCCCGCTGCAGATCATCGTCGCAATTCTCAATCGCTACTTCAACTTCAACAACCCCAACGACCTAGGCTACGTCTACTTCTACGTCGCTGAGGTCGCCACCGCTGTCTACGTCGGCAACATCCCCCTCTGCTGGCCGCTAATCCAACACATCTTCTCCACCGGCCCATGGTCCCGCCAAAGCGGTTCCGACTCCCGCTCTCACGGCCGCGACCCCAACCGCCCACGCACCAAGATCGCAACCCACCAGTCCCGCCGCACGCACCGCAGCACCCGCGGCGACAAAGATCTCGATCTCGACGGCAGCGTGAGCCGTGGGAGTGGCGATTCCCCGTACATCTGCCCTGCCAATCTTGGTGACGGCCAGACCAGCACGGTGGAGCTCACGAAGCCGTGGGGCGAGAATCAAGCCGATTTGCATACCGAGGTGAGGGCGGGCGCGTCCAGGGGGGATTCGGGCGATGAGGGGCGGGGGACGTTCTGGTTGGAGGGCGGAGATGATCACGGCCAGGGGGGCAACAGGGGGAATGGTAATATCCAGGTTACGAAGACGGTGCATGTTTCTGAGTCGGCGGTTAGTCGCGCTAAGTGAGCATTGAGCCTTGCTTGTTGGAGTTGAGCAGGGACGGGAGAGTAGCGTACGGGGGACGACGGGAGGGAGGGACTTTTGGGTGGGTGGAGCGCTATGCACAGCTTTGCTGTTTTGGGACTGGGCAGGATATTCTGCAAATGCAAACGTTATCTGTTTTGGCATGGGCGAGATAGAGGACCGACAGACAGCCAAACATGTTTCAGGGAAGGTCCAGGGTGTGTACATTTACGAGGCGAGAGGCAAATAGACAAGACAGGGGAGTGGGCGGGGATGAGTGAATGAAATTTTAGAACAGTACACTAGAAGACAAATCCAATTACCTCTCGCAAATTCCATACCGATATGCTGTGCGCATGGTGGGGGGAGGAAAAAGAAAAGAAGAAAAAAGGCCAAGTCTGGGGTTTGGTCCCTGTCGTTCCGGCGGGTGAGGTAAGCTTTTGCAAGCTTTCTTGGCCTAGCGCGAAGCTTTGGAACGCGGGCTTGGCTGTAGAGGAGGAAAGGATTGAGTAACAGCTTCTGAGAAAAAAGCAACGCGTTCGCTCGGATAAGACCCCGATGACGCTCAGCGAATGACAGGCCCAGACCAAAGACGCCGGGAGCTGCTAGACGAGGGAAGCTGCTGCCGCTAGGCAACTAACGGCCCGTCTGTCATTTGGCGCGACCGGGGCCGGGGTTCTGTTTCCCCGGCAGGCACCACCCAGTTCTCACTTCTGACCACCAGTCCGCGCCCACGACGGGAAAGGCGTTAGGTCCGACATCGTCAGTCTTCCGACTCCTCGCTAGATGTCGCCACTAGTGGAATTTGCTTCCTCAACCTGCAGGCTTCCAGCCAAACGTGGCGATTGCAGCATCGTGCAGCAGCCCAGACCCAGACCGCCCGACCCAAAGGACCACCAGTGCACCACACCGTCCGCTGCTTGCTTGCTGTTAACCGATTTGGTAATGCCGGCCATGTCGCCCTCTGCTGCAGGAAAGCAGTCTAACCACGGATGCGAGGTCACTGTCTGTGTACCACGCGTGCCGAAATGGCATGCTGCCTCCCAGCAGAAAGATCCCAGAATGTCTTGCTCAATCGCCCCCCACATAATTAGGTGAGTGCGCCGCGTCCAACTGCTTGCTGCCTCTCTCCCCTTTTCTCTGCAGGCAGCTGGGGCAATCTGCATTGAAGTTCATTCACCACACAGCAGATGCAATGGCGTCCGAGGTGACCCAACATGATGTCGAGAAGTCGGCGGCAACGGCAGCGGCCGCCGAAGCCACCACGACGCCGTCGCTGAGCGACGCCCCCGACACGGCCCCGGACTCGGAGAAGAAGTCGTCGCCGCTCTCGGGACTCCGCGCCTTCAATGCTCGGGTCGAAGGCCTCTCGGGGTTCGAGGCCCGCGGTATCGCAAGAGTTCCCCCCGAGGAGCGCATGCCGCCCTCGCTGTGGGATGATGTCTCGGTGGCGTTGCTCTGGTTCTCGGCCAACATCTCGGTCAACAACCTAGCTGTTGGTCTGCTCGGGCCGCTGCTGTTTGGCCTCGGCTTCCTGGACAGCGCCATGTGTGCTGTCTTTGGTGGGCTGCTCGGTAGCATCTCAACATCGTACATGGCTATCTGGGGCCCGCAGTCGGGCAATCGCACCATGGTATGGCCCTCTCTCCTCGTTGCCCTTGGCCCGTTCACTGACACACTGCGTCTAGGTCGTCCTCCGCTACTTCATGGGCTACTGGCCGGCCAAGATCCCCGCCCTCCTCAACATCATCCTCATGCTCGGCTATTGCACCATCGACGCCATCATCTCGGGCCAGATGCTCTCCGCCGTCAACGGCGGCACCATGTCCATCGCCGTCGGCATCGTCGTCGTCCAGATCGTCTGCTGCGTCGTCACCGTCTTCGGCATGAAGTTCTTCCACATCTACGAGCGCTTCGCCTGGATCCCCCAGCTGCTGGTGCTCTTTGTGCTCATCGGCTCCGCGGCGCCCTACTTCGACGCCTCCACGCAGTCCGTCGGCGAGACCTCTGCCATCATCGCCGCCAACAGACTCAGCTTCTTCTCGCTCTGCCTGTACGTCCCCAACAGCTGGGGCGCTGCCGCGTCCGACTTTTACGTCTACTACCCGGAGAACACTTCGCGCCGCAAGATCTTCGGACTGACGCTTATCGGCATCTGGACGGCCTTCACGCTCGTGTACATGCTGGGTATTGGGCTTGCTACCGGCATGGCGAGCCACCCTGCCTGGGAGGAGGCCAGTCTCGTATCGACGGGCGCGCTGATCGTCGCGGGGTACGGGCCGCTTGGAGGCTTTGGGTTGTTCTGCGCTGTTATCGTCGCCCTGGGTGTCATCTCCAACAGTATCCCCGGCACGTACTCGGCTGCGCTGGGATGCCAGGTCCTCGGACGGTATGGAAAGAAGGTGCCGCGCTATGTGTGGTCGATTGTGCTGATTGTCATCCAATTGGTATTGGCTTTGGCTGGGCGGGAGCATTTGATGCTCATCATCTCGAACTTTGTAGCGCTGATGGGATACTGGATGCAGTTCATGGTGTTTATCGTCCTGATGGAACATCTTGCTTTCCGTAGGGTGAAGTCCGGAGGCATTGGATTTGACTGGTCAAAGTGGGAGGACAAGACGTACTTGCCTGTTGGATATGCGGCACTGGCGAGCTTTCTGTTGGGATGGGTGGGCGCTATCTTGGGCATGTACCAGGTGTGGTATACGGGTCCTCTGGCTGTGCTTGCTGGACCGTCGGACGTTGGAGTGTGGGTAGGGTCGGGATTTACTATTATCTCGTATCTGCCGCTGCGCTGGGCAGAGTTGAAGTTTGTTGGGCGCTAGACGCGGTGTTGGTGTCGTAGAATAGGACTAGATAGTACCTTGAAAGCAGAGGATGATAGAATCAAACCTTTTTGCTGCAAGAGTTGCCCCAAATATGTGGGTTTGGAAGCTTTACTTTGTGCAAGGCAGTGGGAAGGTAGATGATGAAATCCTAGATCTGAAATAAAAGATGCAGATGGGAGCCTTGCGGATATTTCTTCTCTTTCGTCATCCCTTTTCTAGCTCCAGTTTTGTTCATTTCCATTCCGAGTCCCAACCTTAGAAGTCAATGCTGGAGCTGCGTCCATAGATATTATCAGGATAGCCCCTTAATTATTATGGCACAGGGCGTATTGCATTCTTAATAAGACCTGCTTCCATGCAAACGAGGGCTTTTTTATTTCAATTTCCTCCCACCGACACAAAAACCTCGTTGGTCTCTCACCAAAACCATGTTGTTTTCAAGTTGGCCAAAGCTGAATCCAAATTTCAACACCTGGTTCTTCTGACATTCTCTACGAGTCAGTCCTAATGCCCCTCTTTTGTCTCGTGTTGGCGTCGTCAATCGAATCTCCTACCTCGCTGTCACCAAGAGGTACGGTAAATCACAGTCCCCACACGTGTGGTTCCTCGCATGTGATTTGTACCTAGCTAACAGAAAGACGTCTGGGAGTGTCTACATATGACCTTACGGTCCTCGGCATAGTATCACCCTGTTTGCCTCAGCCAGCACTATCACTGTGCCCTTCCCGCCAAGCGTAGTCATGGTCACGGTGACGGTCACAGTTGAAGAGAGTTCAAGTTGCACCAGGCAAACCTAGACCCAAGGTACCATGAGAGACCTAAGTATGAAAACAAGGTGACAGTGGCTCTTGAGAAGAGGTACATCCTATCCTCTGATATATCTCCCAGCGCTTATACCATGGCAGCAACGACTTGTCCAGTGGGTTCCGCATTTCCATGTTGACCTGCGCCTGGTCTCCGAATTGTTGTGTGATGCTGCGCTCCACAGTTGTATGTATCGGCAAGATGAACCGGGACCGGCGTTGCCGGGCCCTATAGAGTTTTCCACGTCTTGTTGGCCACGACAGTACCGGCGAAGCTAGATGAGGGTGGGGTACGCGGGCAGTCTTAAGACAAGAATCTTCATTAGGGAGTATATATTTCTCTTGACGGCTCTCATATGGTCCGGAAGATATTTCGATTCCTCCTTTATTCTCGTGGTGAGATGAAGGCTGAAAATGTTTCGATATGGTTAATCCCGTTTTATATCACGTATTTCGCCCGGCGACTGTGAAATTGCCCTGCAGTAATGTGAGCTGGGGGAAAGAGCTTCCTGGTCGAGGATAAGTTGTGAGAACCGAAGACTGTCGTTATAACTCGTGCAAACGAGTATGAAGTTCCAGAATCGTCTCATCAATTTTGCTCTTGTCTGAATTCGAGATAAGGAGGTCATCTGCACTAGATCCCGTCGTCCGAGCTATACAGTACAGTTTATATGCATGCTCCCGATCTCTGGCAATAGCGGCAAGAACTGCCTCGGCGCCCGCAATCTCGTTCTTGTTGGACTTCGGATTATACTATGCCATCCTCTAGCTTCTAAACCATCTTCTAGCTCAGATTCGACACAGGTTACTTGATGAGATCAAGCATTTCAACCTGTAAAGCTTCCATCTCATGCTGGTTGATTCGGCTTTCTCGTTCAGTGTCATCATCCAACTTTATAATCTGGCGGCTGCAGCTATCATAAAGGTACCCAGGCAATCATGACAGTTTCGGTTTAAAACTCTGGGGGCGGAACCACTGGCATAGTGGGGTGGGTGACGGAACGGTTATGTGTTCTCAGGTAGAAATAATATTCCATATGTCGCCATCATATTGAACGAATACTTAGCCCTGGTTTCCAACGCCTCAAAGTCAAACTTCCATCTATTCACTGTGTAATGTCACATGATACCTAATTTCATAACTCTCAAGATCAACTCGCCTGCGCGTAGCGCTGTCCGGTCTATGGCAGGCTTGCCAAGTTCCAACGCCAATCATGCCTGTAGCACACCGCAAGATATATTGCACTCAATTTCCCGGGCATTACTTAGCAATTCAAAGGTCGATCTCCCCCTGCTGCTTTCGAAAATCGAGAAGGCTTGCTAGCTCTCCCGACGGCCCTAGTTGTAAGGTGATGCATACAGCAGCGATTCAAAATCTAGGGGCGCGCGTTGGTGAAAGCAATGGAAAAATCGTTAGAAGCTCAGCCAGGGAAAACCACGCCTTTGATTTCAACTGGGGGTTGCAACAAGTCCAGCATCAACTCGGACAAAATGTGTTGTGAATTGTAAATTGAAAAAAGTCCAACCAAAGTATGTAAGCTAGAATCGAATATAAACAAAAGAATTCATCATCCATGATGCGTTCGATAAGTCAGCTAACCCCAAAGCGCAGCACTCATCGTAGCAGCTCGTCCTAATGACCGGTGAGCTCCTCCCGTAGTCATATCTATGTGCATATCCCACCGGCCATTCGTCTCAGATCGTCTCATCGACCACTTAAGCAGCCGAGGGATTGCCGTTGAAGGCAAGGAGGTTCTTGGTGCCGCTGGGGAGGCCAGTGATAACACCGGAGTTGGCAGTGCTGCCAATGTAGCTGCACAGGGCAGCGGGAGTCTTCTTTCCGAGGAGTCCCAGGAGGTAGGCACCGAGACCGGCGATGTGGGGGCTGGCCATGGAGGTTCCGGAGATGGTGTTGGTGGCAGTGTTGGAGCCAATCCAGGTGCTGAGGATGCTGGTACCGGGGGCGAAGACATCGACAACGGAGCCGAAGTTGGAGAAGCTGGACTTGGCGTCCGTGTTAGCAGTGGCACCGACGGTGCAGACAGTCGGCTCGCTGGCGGGCGAGTAGTTCTTGGCATCCTTGTTGTCGTTACCGGCGGCAACGGCAAGGAAGACACCGGCGTTGACGAGAGCCGCGGCGGCGCTGTTGGTGGAGGTCGACAGACCACCGCCAAGCGACATGTTGGCAACGGTGCCGTTGGGGCAGTTGCGGGTCTTGGAGTCCGTGGCAACAAAGTTCATGCCAGCAATAACACCAGAGCTGTTTTAGGTTAGCCCGTGAAACTGGGAAGGAAGGGAAATAGGAGGAGAGCTTACTTGGAGCCGGAGCCATTGGAATCAAGGACCTTCACGGCGTACAGCTTGGTCTTTTTGGCGACTCCGTAGGTGGTTCCACCAATGGTACCAGCGACGTGGGTGCCGTGGCCGTTGCCATCGCTGGCCTTGCCGTCGCCGGAAAAGTTCTGGAGCCAAGTGGCACGGCCACCGAAGTCCTTTACACGAGTTAGACCGTAACCGATACGCAGCAGAAGAACGGGTTATGCTTACGGTGTGGGTCGTCAGGATGCCGGTGTCAATGACGTAAGCGCATGTGCCCTCGCCAGCGCTGGAGTCGTAGGTGTAGGTGGTCTTCCCCTTGGTCTTGGAGGAGAGGCGGGCCAAGCCCCAGGGGGCGCTGGACTGGGTGGTGTAGGCGTTGATGGTGAAGACGGCATCCTCCTCAATGTACTCAACCTCGGGGAGCGACTGGATGGCTGAGAGTGTGGCGGCATCGAGAGCAGACGCAAAGCCCTTGAACTTGCTGCCCTTGTAGACATGGCCGGCTTTGACGCTGCCGAGCTTGGCAACAGCGGCGGTCAGGGCGGCCTCGGAGGCTCCGTCCTTGAGCTTGACGATGTACTTGCCGGGGAGCACTTGGTGTCCGCTGCGGGCCTGGATGATGGGCGCACGCCTATCGATCGGGCCGGTCGTGGTGGGAGCAGCCATGGCCAGAGGCAGGAGGGCCAGGATAGCAGATGTGTACATCATGTTTGCGAGTAGGGCTGAAACGATCAAGACTGGAGGGGTTAGTTTGGAGACGTGAAGGCGGGAGGAGAAGATGGTGTTGATGAGTTGGTGTTGGTGTCTTGGTGATTGGTTCTGGTATTGCTTGGACGGGACGGACGTATTTATCTTAATCTGCTGCCGCCTCTTGTCCCCAGATCGCCAGGACCGTGGCGTACTGACCTTCCAGAAACGAGCTGGACAGCCGCCTGCTCTCGTCGATACCAAGACGCGTTGGGAAAGTGAGAAGGGGATTTCCCTAGCGCGGATGAACTGATAGCCGGGTTGGATGTCGACAGAGGTCGGCAGAGGGGCGGTTCAGCTCAGCGGCAACGCGCCGACCACGGCCACCTTCTTGGTTCGGACACTTTACCGTGGGCCAAGGGTGTCGTGGATGCAGGTGCGGGTGCTCCCGCGTTGCGAGCTAGCAGGTTATACGTGCATCCAATATTACCTCACCTTCTCAGTCATGGCGGCGTCGTCGAGAGGGTGGGCTAAGGCTTCGAGAAGGCGGCGAGAGCATCGCACCTAACACAACAAGTTAAGCCATGCAGGTCAAGTGAAACCTGGTGATACCTAGTGATATCCAGCTTGCTTGTCCGCGTCATGGGGTTCGTACGGGGCAGCGCTGCGAGATAGCAGAATCCCGTTGTTACCTGAGGGAACATCACCCCGCGATGCTGGGAGCGAGCGGGAGCTTGGCTAGTTAGTGTACGAGCCAGGCGGGATCCGAGCAGGATCGGGGACCAGGCGGCGGCAGAAGCAGCCGTCGACGGCGAATGAGACCCAAGACACGTCCCTGTGCCATATCGTGATATGGGGGTCACGTAGTGTAATTGTTAGGGTGCGGGCTGTCAGCGGTGGGAATGTGGGAATAGGGCCTTTGGGTGATTCCGCGCTTTGGAACAACTGAGTGGCCAGCGTTGCTCTTGCGGTGATGAGTTGGGTGTTTGGGACATTTCGATCTTGGTCCTCTAATCTCCGGGCGCAGTTGAGACGGTTGAGACGGGGCGCCGTTGTCGACCAACCACAGGCCCAGGCCGACGACTTACACCAAGGTCCTGCTTGCGGGTTGGGGATGCCCCAATCGGTATTGGAGGTCACCCAGTTGGCCTGTGCAGCGCCCCTTCCCCTCGGTCATGCGCCCCATGTCCGCAGGCGCCCCACTTCTGCCCAGCACGGAGTTGGCGTCGCTAGATGCACCGTGACATCGCGGCAGCAGCAGCGGGGCGGGCGCGAGTAAAGAAGTGCGCGAGCCAGCGGTGGGGTCCGGAGATGCGAGGGGTGATGGCGACACAGCCGTAGAACCGCAAAATCTACCGACAAGGCCGGCCAAATGCGGGAAGGTGGTATTTCTCGCGCGCCTCTCAGCAATCAGTGAGTGCCAATCCGCAATCCGTATCGTTCGCTCGCAGATATCCCGGCGATAGGGTTGAGCCTCCATTTCTGGTACAACACCAGGCAGCAAGAGCAAGACAAGGTTGAGGGATTTGGATGCTGATGGCGGACGTGTGATTTAACGTTTGAGGTTGATTGCCAGGATCGCTGCTCCTTCTCTCCGAGCTGGCTAACGGCGATTCGAGGGTCGAGAGGGTGTGGTGTTGGGGGCTGTGGGGCTCCTTCCCCAACGTCCCCCTGGCTCTTGCAGTGCGTGTGCAGGCAGCGAGAATCGATGGTTCCTGCATCTGCATCGAGCGAGGCCCTTTCTGCGCTCCCTGATTCCCTCGGCACTCGACAGCAACGGGCAGATCGCATGGCGCGTTTGAGGACCGGGATTCGAGCTGTCGGCCCGCAGCGCCAAGACCAATGGTTGACGCCCAGAGGTCAGTGGTGATCATTTGCCGGTTGTTATCTCATCAACCTTCCCGATCGGGCGACGAGCGGATCACCACGTCTCGCCAGTGCTCCTCACGCCCAGAATGCCACCCTCCACACCGCCGACACGGAGTGTCAGGAAGCATTGACGAGGCGTCGCGTGGCCAGCAGCCTGTGCTCCAGCTCCCACCTGTCAGCGACAGCGCCTGCCGACCGCTACGACGTGATGAAGGCCTCTGTTGGCGGGGTCGCACGCTCACTTCGAACTGCCAGATCAGGGTGGCCGCCCGCCACAAGTCGCACTGTGGTCTCTGATTAATTAGGACCCTATTCCTCAAGACGACATCGCCTGCGGCGCAGCGACTATCGATATTCCGATCGTATTGCAACTGCCCGTCACCCTCCTGTATGGATTATTGATAGCATCAGTGGGGGACTGGCACCCTGCTTTGGTAGCCTCCTGAAGGCGTCTTGATAACGAGAAGGTCGAATTAGTTTTACGTAACGATGCGTAACGATGCGTAACGATATGGAGAGGACTCGGAGGGCAGCGCAAGTGTCAACGGCGATCAATCGATCATGGCAGCTCATCTCCTCCATGTGTCGCCTCCTCCGTGTTTAGGTTTCCTCCCCATATGCTCAAGAGCGAGGGGCCGAGGCAAAACGTCAAGTGAACACTCGGGAGCACGAGGGCACGGGGTTTTGGTGATACAATACGTGATTCTACTAACCAATATACTACGTAGTACCAAGACCTTCCGGCTGACCGAGCCCGATCCACTCAATCTGGGCCGAAATGCCGGACCGATCGTCTTTCGCTGCAACATCAGTACGCCATGCCCTCGGTTCTGTCTAGCCCCAAACGTTGATGCGATTGGGCCCACCGCATAGTTGAGCATCGTCTCCAGGACATGGAAGGGAGCACTCGTTCGTGGGAGCCGTGACATTCGGTTGGTTGTGGCCACACCAGCACTCGCGCGAGTACTCGACGCCGAAATATCGGTACCCAGCGCAGTGAGATTGGCACTTCTGCGCCGTCATGTCCTGGGCGCCCAGCATGTTGTCCGGCAGCGTGCGAGGTCCCTCGTCGACGAAGCAACCGATGTACGGCACCGAGAGTGTTGCAGGTCGCCGAGGCGAATAGACCAAGTTGATGTACAGATTCTGACGGTCGCCTGCACCGCATTTCTGGGTCGGGTTTCCGGGACACTTGAAGGAGCATTCCGATGGAGAAACGGTTGGGGAGGCTATTTGCACGTCCCCACAGTAGCACTCCCTGCCAAATTCTAGACCAAAGTATCGGTTCTTGTCGCAAAACATGGCGCATTTCTCGACTGTCATGTCGTCGGCGGCGTAGCTGGGACCTCTAAGCGCGCGGTTGCCGCTCACGAACCCGCTGTAACATCCCAGGTGGTAGAAGATCTGGTCCCGTCGATCCAGCTGAGAAGGGAGGGCCTTGGCGGTTATGGCGTGGAGGTAGAGAATGCAAGCCGCTAGGACCGTTGGCAAACGAGTGAGAGCCATCTGTGCGGCGTTGTCCAGTCGTTGGCAGCTAGATGAGGCATCTCAGGAGGTGCAGTGGAGGAGAGAGACTGCAATCCTTTGACACGGGCACCAGGCGCTAAAGTATGATTACCTTACCGAAACTTCCTCGTCAGCAAATACAGACAAGGCGGCAAGGGTAACGGGAAAATGCTGTTAATTTGTCTGTTATCCGTGACCCGGAGCGGAGACATGATTGACTTGCGCCCACCATTGCCGCCTCGGACTGTTCGGGTGCTGCCAATTCAGGGGCCAAATCGAATGCGAACTGTGGCGGCTGGCTAGGCTTCTATTTAGCTCGCCCGACGTTCTTCACAGACGACGAGCACACTGGTATTAATACTTGAAATGCGGGCGATTTCAGCTGACTTCTGTTTAGGGTAGTTACAACCCTCCTAGGAGATTGTGTTTCTACCCAGAGCGTTCCAAGGGGTAGAGTTGATCAAGCCTTTCCGCAGTTCTTCGGTTCGGGGGTCGCTCAGCAAAAGAACTCTTCTGGGTATTCGCAACTGAAATTCCGTCGACCATCAGCGTCAGTAAGGATCCTGGCTTTCGAATTAGCTATTCAAGTTGCAGTGGTCTCTGAGCGCCCATCGCATGTCGCGCGGCTCTCTAAAGCGGCGAGATTCCAACCGCGCACCATGTGGGCTCAACCGCCACTCACCACTCAGCACAGGTGTCGTTCACTCACCGTGCCACTTGAAGGCAGCAAGCAAGTCAGTCCGTATCATTGGGTTCCGGCTCGGATCAAATCCGGGCTGCTATAGGAATATGGAATTCGAACTGCCGAGGTGAGAATACAGGGAAAGGCGCATGACGATTTGATTATCCGGTATTTAGGTCTGGTATATCTTCAGCCGTCCAGAAGGGGGTTGAGCAAACTCGGGCAGCCGGATATATTGAGCCAGCCCGAACAAACGCGCGGGTGTCGCTGATTGGCAAAGAATATACCCATAGTTATTTGTGCTATGGTGTACAGAATTGATAGTCGGCACTCCCTGTCGAACCCGAAAATTGAACCCCTTTAAAAACGACGCGCTTCCCGCAATCCCCTTTCAGCAGAAGTTCCCCGCAACGACTTGGTCAACAGCACGTCCAACATGCTTCTCACGGCCGTCTTCTCCGCTGCCCTCCTGGCGCTTAGGTAGGACTCTCCCAGATTTGGGTAAACATTAGGAGCTAGCATGAAACTAACGTTCGCAGCGCCAACGCCGCCGTCATCGCGCGCGCCGAAGGCAAACCCTTCAAATTCCAAGTCCTCGACCCCAAGAAGGGCAAGCTCTACCTCGCCGCGGGAGGCGCCTCCACCGCCGATGAGTCCAAGGCTCTCATCTGCGAACTCGCCGCCGACGTCCTAAAGTGCGGCGGGAAGGGCTTTGCGGCCTACGCCAAGGGCGGCGACATGCAGAAGCTTGTCCCCGGCAGCTCGACCTCGACCGGCTGGTCGATTGATGCGAGTGACAATATTGTGTGGAAGGCGGCAACGGCGGAGATTAAGTTCAGTATTGGACTGAGTGGTGCGACGGATGTCTATGCCGAGACGTGCCCGCATCATTGGGCGGCGAATGAGCATGGAACTGCGAAGGCGGTTTGGGTTACTACGCCGACTACTGCGCCTGCTACGCCGGTGGCTTGAAGATGAAGGTTATGCTGGGTTTGGGTTTGTAAGGTTGGAAAGTTGGCAGTATCAGAAAACTTGTGTGCTGAAATACTACTGTGAATACTTTGTCGTGGGAAGTTTGAGGAAAATGAGACTGTGACTGTGTGCTTTGCATTTTGATGTTCTGATCCCGAGATATGGACTACGTTGCTCAAGGTCGCAGAACTCTTCCTTTAGATACGAATCCCGGCTTCCAGGTTTATTCCCGATCTGGCAGGGCTGCAGAACTAGTAACAGTTAGAGATCCAATGTTATGTGCGACGAATCTGGGCACACGAAATCTCCTTTTTTCGTACCTCATCCACGTGACCTTGCTCGCCCTGGCTCGGGCTTGGCTCAGTCCCTGCTTAGGGACCACCGAGCGTTGGACGCCGAGCGAGGTACGGAGTTATGTTGGAAATAGCTTCAGAGAGTTTCCTATATATGACTTGGCTTATCTAGGTCATTTGGGAGCTTGGATTAGCCAAGTAAGCAATACACATCTTCGCTCTGCAAACGACAAGAACAATCACCAGGTGCAGTGTCACTTGTTCAAGTCCCTTGCTCTGACTTCCTCGCGTGAGAGCCTCTTCACCCAGAGCGTTCCGCTCTCACCTTGGCCCCTTTCATTAGTACCTAGAACCTACTGTATTCTAGTGGTACCACAGGTCGATTGTGATATTTTAGCTTTCGGCCAGAGCCTCCTTTTATAGACCTCTCTGTAAGATCCAGCCTTCGTCACCGTGGTGGCTCGGCCTCACTGGCGTTATGGTAGCGCAAGCCACCACGCTCGTTTCTCGCCTACACTCACGCGCGTTCGCTTTTCTTTTCAGATTTAGAATTCTCTTCACGGGTCGTCGGTTCAGCGGAGAGAAGTTGATCGCGTGTGCCAACTCGTTTGAGCAAGCAACGTTGAGGGTAGAAGACGGCCCAGGCAGACTGGTTGTGAGACCATCAGCTGATATTTTCTGAGCTGAAGAGAGTCACGATTGAATGATTGGAGGGTGCAACCGAGTTGCTTGGTTCTACATCTGCAGATGGGATTGGCTACGGCGACCGCCATCAAAACTGGAGCTTGCCCTTCTCCACGACGCGGTCGCGTCATTTCCCACCTTTGGCGACCATTGCAGAGTTTATAATTGACTGATGCTCCAAAGCAAAGTTTACTATGCGTCCCGGGTTCTCCTTCACTGTGATGCTCTGTTCGTCTGTAGTAGCATGCGCAACTGCCAACAAGCCATCGCATCTCCAGCCTCCGAAATGCCGCTTCGTGCATCTCAGCGTCCCAGCTGCGGCTGACAATATCCGCTTCACCGGCCCGCCAGACCAGAATAACGCCACGGCGATCCAGCAATGATTCTACGCGGCGCTGGCAGACCCCACAGGCTCTTATGCCAACGGCACGAATCATGTTTCTGGGACGTATAGTGTCGAGGCCACGTCCTGCGAACATCGGGGCGCGCGCCGGCGGCAGCGGACGTTACAGGTCCTAGTGCATGGGATCACGTACAACAAGGAGATGTGGACAGGCCTCGGATTCTCTGACGCGTACAACTGGCACGCCTACGCAGCCCGAGCCGGCTACCACACCACCGCAATCAATTGTCTTGGCCACGGGCAGCTCACCGGTTTACCTGACCCCATCACCGAGGACCAGAGCGCCTTGCAGGACAAGTTCACGGAGTGGCTCCTGATCAAACTCCGCCAGGGTATGAGCCGCGAGTAACGAGCTTTACCGGATGAGCCTTTCCACTTTGTGGGACTTTCCCGCACTACTTGCTTCGGCAGCTCGTACTAGTTACATCCTGTTGAAAGACTTTAGCAAGGGCTGGAACTGAGGCTTTTCTAATCTTTGCTACAGTGGTTTCCGCCATTCACAGCTGTAAGAAAGGTTCTCTGGCAAGCCAGAGAATCAAAGAAAACACAATTCACACAAGCAATACCATCACAGACTCGCAAACACATCAGTCCTACCGAATCCAGCCTGCAGCGCTTCCAACACATCTCCTAGCAGGTCCCCCCACGACAACTTCATATCATCCGGCACTTTGGCGACCACCAATGGTCTTTACTGGGCCCTCCGGCGTATCTGCCTACGCATACCATGAAAGATAACGGCGCATTCAGAGAGCGCCTCCCTTGGGGCGAAGAATCTGTTTGATGCGGTCGTACTGGCCTTGGTTGAGATTGGTCCACTGCAGGCAGTCGTCTCCGCAGGCGAACGGAGGGGTTGTTTCTTGGTCGAACCAAGGGGCGGCCGAGATGCATGGGTATGGAAGACGCGAAACACGGATATCAGGTACGGCTGGTTTTTTTTTTTTTCAGGAATGGTTAGCGTCTAGAACATTCAAGTTTTTTGTCTAGAGGTAGAGAGGTAAGGTAGGTAGGTAGGTAGATGGCTGTGTTACTCACACCGGCCAGTGGAGATGGCATCGACCTGGATGGTCTTGCCGCGGAGTGCATTGCAGCAGTTGTCCATGACATTCTGGGGGACGCCGTTGGGGGCGCGGCCGCAGGCCTGGCGCTTTTCGACGACATGTTCTTCGCGGAGATGAATGCTCTCGGCGGGGTTTTCACGACGTTGGACGGCGATCGGCTCAGCATCATACTTGGTGTCGGAGATGGCGGGATAGCTTGTTCGAGCAACATGGCCGGCGGGGCCTTCGATGCCGCGTTTACCCCCCGAGTGGTGGGTGATGAATTCGATGACGGCAACGAGGGCTTCGATGGCGAAAGGGGCGGTGAGCCCGATCTGGACGAAGGCAAGGCCCGTCAGGATGGCCGCGGTCTTGATCTGCATTGTGAAATGTAGCTGGACGAGGCTGCGCGTTTCGTACTTGGTTGAGGTGCGAGAATGATTTGATGAGAAACTGAGGTAGGCTGTAATGATACCATAATCCGTCCTTCATTATTGGGCTTCTTGAAGAACTATTTATTCCGCGACTCAGAGCTTGCAAACATCATTTGATGCCGAACTCGAAGGTATCACTGCTGCAGCCGAACGGACTGATGCTTGTGCCGGCCTTCGTCGTAAAGCTCCAGCGAATAAGAGAGCCTGCCTTGCGTGCATTGAAGCCATATGTGGAATCTGTACACCCCAGAATGATCTACGCCGCTGCCAAAAGCCCACTGCGCCGCGGCTGCTAGGGCCTTTTACGCCGCCGCCAGGATGAAAGGTGAGATATTGATTAATGTCCGGCTCAAGGGGGCGGCACAGGTATATGATCTACTGCATCTTGATGCCTGTCTTGGCAGGTGGTAGTCAATAGCATTATGCGAGTGCCAACATCACAATGGTAGCATCGCACCAAAGTCTATTCTGATGTCGCTTTATCAATGGGCATGATGAAACGGCTGAAAACGGGTGTGGGTGTGCGGCCGCCTTGTTGCAACTACCTTTGCGCCCATGGCCAACCAGACGCTGTGACGTTGAGAGGGCTTCTCGGTATGTTGCCTCGTAAATGCACCATCTTTATCTGTGTAGCATTGACAGGTTCTTGGGTATTCTGCCTTGTGTATGCACGGTCTTTGTGTGTACCGATGGTCTGTGTACTGCTGCCGTTGTACTTTTATTGGGATCGGATGCCGTTGGCCGCTGCCTCAGGAGACTCTCCGACAAAAAACAAGGACTAGACCTAGCGGTAGCAGGATTGCAACTGTGGCCAGAAGTATTACCACCTTGGAACGGAAACGTCAGTTCAGCTGCGCCTATATCTATTCTGCCTCCAGGGGAAAAAAAAAGAGGGAGACACGGCAACTCCCTCACAGACACCACAAGACCGCGGTGTCCCACCAAGTCATCATGGTATCACACGATCCAACGCCGCTGCCACCATCACCATCACCATCATCCCACTTCTTCAAATTCCAGCCCTTAATCTACTTCTCTCTCGCCCATGCGGTCATTTTAGTAGCAATCTACACGCCCCACGGTCGACGCTCACTCCTCCTCGTCCCTACGTGGATCTTCTTCGCCATGTCCTTCATGACGCTAGACCGACTGCCCTGGTCAAGCGAGTTGCTGTCCAACGCCGGCGTCTATCTCACCATTGCCAGTTTATTATGGCCTGTCGGGCTTTTCACGGCCGAGCCCCTCAAGATCATCACGACGGCCACCACAGCGGGCGCCGACGAAAAGACCACGGTAATCATACGCAGATGGAATCTGAGTCTTCGGCAAGCATACAAAGTCTACAACAATCCCCGGCAGTTGCCAAACCGGATAACAACCACCACAAAACCACCATCTCATGGCGCGCTGATGTGGTTTGCTGCGCGGCGGGTAGCCCAAGCCTTCGCCTTGCTCCTCTTTCGATGGACGGTCATCATCCTCTGCGCGTGGCCCGGGGCCTTTTCCCGTGCTCGGGCTGTCGACTTTTCCCCCGTCCATGAGCCCCTATCCTCGGTGAGGACCGTCCACGATTTGTCCCTCCGGCTGTCCGTATTTGCGTACTGGCTGGTGCAAGGCGTGGTCCCTCTGCAGATGGCCCACTTTTTGCTGAGCATCGTCTTTGTGTCGATTCTCCGCCTCGATGCACCGGACGAGTGGCCGCCGCTGTTTGCGAGCCCCGCCGAGGCATACTCTTTGCGCCGCTTCTGGGGTCGGTTCTGGCATCGCCTCTTTTCGCCTGGTGCGGTGGCCTGGGCCCGGTTTCTCGCCAGAAATGTGTTGGGTCTGGCGGCGGGAGGACAAGTGGAAAAGGCGCTGGTGCCTTTTGTCGTGTTTTCCGTGTCGGGGCTGGCGCACGCCGCTATTGCGTGGCGGCTGGGCGACTGTTGCCTAGACAGGGACATAATGTTTTTCTGGCTGAACTTTGCTGCCGCTTTTGGTGAGACCGTCGTGCTAAAGGTGCTGCAAACAGCATTTTCGGGGGCAAATCGTGCTCATGTTGGCGTTGGTAGCGGGCATCCAAGTGTCGATGGTAGAAAAGCCCTAGTTTACAGCGGGACTCGGGCGATAGGCTATGTCTGGGTGATTGTCTTTTTTCTTTGGGCTACGCCTCCCTATCTCTATCCGAAGATATATCGTATAATGGTTGAGAAAGGATTATAGCTTTCTGGCAGGGATGGTGATGTCGAGCCGGATGGAGCACGCGAGCAGCGGCTGGGGAGGCCAATTGCTGCAAGGTAGTACAGCATGACAAAACCATAGTCCGAAGGCTGAACATGTCGATCCAAACATGAGCGAATCTCACCGAGCAGGGACCCCTGTGAGGTGTTCTGAACAGTCAATTTGCAGATGAACAAGAAGTAAAGAGTTGGCGCTATGATGAGGATTGCGAGAACTGGCCCATGCATGTTTGCCCAGTTCTGGGCCATAAAGTTGTGCTGCTGTAGGCCAGGAATTGGGTCCGCAAATCATGTCTATATGCACTGCCAAGACACAAAGGGTTATTTACCTGGCAGGTATGAAAGCTAGTATCGCCCTAAATAGGTTGTCACAATCACTTTGACGGCTGGCCACCATGGGCACCTGCCTCTCAGGGAAGAATCAGGGATAGCTTAGGACAAATCAGCCACAGCTCACCCCAGCTCAGGACGACGAACGAAAAGGGAAATGGTTACTACATAGGATCTAGAACTGGAGCTGCCCCACTTAGCGGCGCTTCAGGGCTGGTGGAAGTGGGGCCTAACCCGCTGGCCGTCGTAAAAGTGGGGCCCCTCGTGTTAGAAAGAAGGGGTTCTGGCCAGAGGCCATAATTGTTAGAAAGTAGGGTCTGGGAACCACTAGAACCATGGATTTGTAACCATTGACACAGATGCGCAATTGCAGCCAAGTGGCTTTGCCACTCGGCTTGCCACCATTCACAACTATAAGAAAGGCTCTCTGGCAGAGCCAGAGACCCAGACGAGCAATATAATCACGCAGTTGCAACCCCTTCAATCCACCAAATCCAAGAGTGCAGTGCTTCTGATAAGACTTGCTAAGATGAGAGCAGCTGCATCGAACCTGATTCTGTTAAAGAAAAAATCCAAGAAGAAAAGAACGCTTGTTAAAAGCATCTTACTTTTATGAGTCCGGCCAAGGGTAAAGTGAAACAGAAACAGAGCTGAAATCTCAACTGCTGCTCAACTCTGAAGCCCAGATACGTGCCCGAGCTACTGTCCTTCGTACTTTAACCCCGGCGAGTGCACACTAACCCCGGAAATACCAGCCCCCACCCTGGATCAAGGTCCCATTACTCCCATGACTTCCGGCGTGAATCTTCCGAGATCATCCCCACTGACAGAGAAACGAAACGTTTGCCGGGTCTGTTCCGCTATGGCCGTCACCGGAGGTGGAGTCATGCCAGTAGCTGACATGTCTGCTTCAGGGGCAAGTTGGCCCCACTGTCGCATCATCTGGGCCGCGCCAGCAGGGGGCCGGCTCGAGGTATTTGAGCCCGTTGGCTGCGCCCAGGCCGAAAGCTGCCGCCGTGGGCTCATCGCTGGCCTAGGGTCGACAATGGGGGCCAGGTTCAGCTTCTCCTGGAGCTCACGGAGAGTGGCATCCCGCATGGGCGGCGCGGTTAGGCCGTCAAGCCCACCGTATGGCTGCTCATGCATTTGATGGGGTGACATCTGGTCATTGGCAGGACTTGGTGATAGAGACCAAAGATGTTGGTCGTCTGCTTCAACCTGGTTGCACGTGGGCTCACTGGCACTGGGGATAAGAGCGGAAGGGGCACGGCCGCTAAATACATTGAACCCTGCAGCTGCTGAGGTCGTTGGGCCAGTGCTTTCCTGATTGTTGATTTGGCTGGCGACTTGACTGGTGTCAGGGTGCTGTGCGACGTCACGCACCAGCGGCCATTGGGTGGTGACTGACACGGTTCGACCCTCATCGGTATTCCCCCAGTCCGATCCGCTGCTTTCGTCATCAGAAGATTCACCACTATTCCACCTGACTGCTTGAAGGTCGTCATCTTCATCTTCGATGTGGGGTGTTGGCGCGTTGGTCGGTGGCTCCTGCTCTACTGGTCTCGGGACTGTGGCCCCAAGCTCAGTAGCATCGCCGATAGCACAGGTACCATGAGCGGAACCACGAGGCTGATCATCTACTTGTCCGTTGATGTAGAGCCATACCTCCTGTTTCCGAGCTTGAAGTAGCTCGTAGTGAGTTTTGGCGCGACGCGAGCCGGATTTTCTGTGGATTTCCGGGTCCTCTAAGTCGTAGGGTTTCAGCTCTCTGGCACGAACCCATTTCAACCACGCCGGCGGCTTGTTAAAGAACATCACTGGATACTTTCGCTCAGATACGCGAGGCTGACCGTCCTGGTATCCGTCCGCCCATTCTAGGGTGCCATTGACGAACAAAAGCTCCCCATCCTGCCCTCTTTTAAAGCAGCGAGGTGTGTCGGCCCTGAGGGCGTCATCAAAGTGTCCCTGTACCCCAAAGTCTGCGAAGTAGCCACCAAGCGGAAGCATCATGACTACCCAAGCTCTGCCTTCGTCTCGTATGGTGTACGGTTTACCCACTTCTGGCTGGGGTACGTTGAAGTTCTTAGGGTAGCGGGTATTGTCTGCTCGCAGTTGCGGGTTGCGAGTCCGCGGCGGCAGCATAGCGTTGTTTTTCTCGGCCTTAGCGGCATCGCAGTTCAGAACCCGAAAGCCGAGTGTTTTGATGACGGTGTTATGATCTTTCGGCAAATAGTTATGTTTAATACCATTGATATGTTTGCCCGCCGAGGCGAGGGGGTCCGTCCTGTTGGAGCCACCGTGCAAGGGGTGTTCTAGACAACGGACGATGAACCATCCCGGCTCGATCAATGGCTGTGTCTTTGGATTCTTCGGATTCGATTTAGGGTAGTAGACGATCTCGTACATGGTCTCTGGGTTTCCGTCTTGGTACACGTCATTGTAATCGATCGTCGGGATAATAGCCGAGTCACGCCTCGCCCTTTTCCGGGGACCGCCGCGGACATGATCCTGGTCCAAACCGTTGTCGGCATCTGTCGGGGTGCCACTGCGATTGCGCTTTTCAGCAGCCTGTGAGAGCAACCATCGTCAGCGTTGCCGAGCACATATCCCAAACAGGGCCTTGAACTCAACTTACGCTTGCGGGAACATCTGGAGTGTCACGAGGGGCGGCTGCCTCCCCAGTGTGGCTAGGACATGCGGTGCCGTCGTGGCCGGCGCTCAGCCCTGGTTGTGGGGTATTGTGACCATCAGCATCCGCAGGCTCGGCGCCAGATTCGGGAAATGGCTCCACGTGGGATATCAGATCTGACATGTCGCCTCGATCGTGCAGCACATACTCCCCGATTTCGACGATTTCTTCCTTATGCGCCGCGTCACAGTCAGCCTTGTACCGTGCAAGGTCCTCTTCAACCTCTCTGACTCGTTGCTGATAGGGTACATCCAAGTCAGGTCTCTCTTTTTTAGCCATAGCGTCCTGCTTCATACGAGCGCGGAGTTCTCGGAACTGGTGGCTGCGGTCCATGTTTCGGCGCTCCTTGTCCTTCAATTGCTGCTTCAGCTCCTTGATCTGCTGCTCCTCTTGCACTATCTCTGAGCAAAGCACTCTCCCAAACTGGGAGTCGCGTTCTTCTTCTTCGGCGGCCGCCAAATCGAGGAGTCGTTCATAATCGGCCTTTAGCTCCTTCTTCAGCTTCTCGGCGTGCCTCTCGCGGTCCTTGACCTTTTGCAAAGCCTTGGCTTTGCTTGCTTTCTTAAGGTCAGGCCAGAGCTTGGCGCGTCTGATGAGTTCCTGAGACTCAAGCGTCGAGTCGGCGTCATCGCCGGGGGCGGGCGTCCCCTGCATGGTTTCGCCGTGAAAGGTAGGTTGTACCGTTAATGAAGACTTCGTAAAGATTGAGGAGGGAATATCAAGATACGAGGGGGAGCCGGCGAGCACACTAACAGGGAGGCAGGGGGGCAATATGGGGTGTTTATATTATACCAAGTGGTGCAAGTACTGGCGGGAAAAAGATGAAGGGGAAAGATGGTTGTGGCCTAAGGAGGGAGAGCCGAGTCAATTGGCACTAATGAACTCTCGATCAGTCACCCGAAAAAATAAAAAGAGGCAGGCGCGCCCACGACAAATCGTTCAAGTTGTGGAAGGTCCTTCCCGCCAGTAGGGAAGGCTCAGGGCATGCACTTGGAAACCAGGGCTCGTATCAGCCAAATAGAAGAAGTACCAACGACTTCCCCTCCGTAAGGAAACTGGGTCTGACAAAACGAAGGTGCGTAAAAAATGCCGCAGTAGTGATGTACTAAATACCGCATAGATAGACAATGACCAAAGAGATAGAATCACCGCATTGCCGATCCCCCAAATAGGTATCGGAACAGTCATCTTAACTTCCCCTTGTTCACATACTCAACGGATCCAGTTCTACGGGTTGGTTCTTGGCGTGCCCCTTTTCCCAGAGGAATGGGATCCCTGATGGCGGAAAGACGGTTAATTTCCGGTTGGCTGGGTCTGGTAACACAGCAGGATCGGTCGGCAGCCACCAGCCACCATAATTTCGGCGTGGGAGCTCCACAACCACCATGCGTATTTGCGCACTGTTGTGGGTAGCTTTTACACTGTACAGGACCCAACACCGCGGGACTGACAGGCCGGTCCACTGGTCTCGCTTCCATTGTCTGTCAGCAAAAGGAAGCAGCTGAAGGTTGTGAGTCTGTCCGGATGAAACACAAGAGATGCAGGCTCTCCTCAATTACCAGGTAAAATGTGCAAGGTGGAGGCCCAAGCCGTGTAATTCGCCTGCGAAAAAGGAACGACAGTTGCAGGTATATTGCGGGCCTTCGACAGTTAGTCCAACCCGGTCACCAGGACCAACCGCTCGGACCGCCCACCCACCACCAAGGCTCTGGATCGCAGCCACTACAGCCATGAACGCCGCGGCTGACGGCCCCCGCCATGTGGGAGACGATACAGAGCAAGGGATGCACCCCCGCAACGAACCACTGACGACAACAAGGCTGAGTGGTTTTGGTTCCCTATCTCCCACACGACTCGATCCCTCTAGCCCCTGCGCTTCCTAACACCGATCTTACTGAGTTTGCAGTCAAACTGTTAGCAGAAATTAAATCCTCCAACAGCTTGTTATACAAATCTGCCGTATGCATGTTAGTGTTTTTCGCGGGAGGGATCGAACCGTGTGGGAGATGACCACAAGATAGGTAAGTATGACTCCGTACAGGTATACCTATAACGGTTCGGAACAAACTTTGGTATGGCTAGCGATACAAATGCATTGTTGACGAGCTTGGAATGCAATCCTTACTGTGGTATGATGGGTGGTAAAAAGAATGTCCCAGTCCGGTACAGCAGGGGCTTGGGCCAGGGCCGCACAGGACAGGAAGACGCACGTGAGGCCGGAAAAACCTCTGGTGGGCCAGTTTGAAGATACCTGTCAGAAAGAAAGGGGTTCTGGCCAGAGGCCAGAACTGTCAGAAAAGAAGAGTCTGGAAACCACCAGAACAATAGATTTGTAACCATTGCCACAGACGCGCAATTGTAGCCGCGCGGCTTTGCCACACGGCTTGCCACTATTCACAGCTATAAGGAAGGTTCTCTGGCTGAGCCAGGGAGCCGAAAAAGCAAGATAATCACGCAGTTACAACCCCTTCAATTCCACAGAATCCAGAGTGCAGTGCTTCTGACAATACCTGACAAGGGTATTTCTTTTTGCACGCAACCACGGTACAAGGCCCGCGAAGGAAATTTGAGACGGTTCGAACCGAAAGGATGCCAAGATTGCAATACGCTTTCTCAGTGAGGGAAGAATCAGCTTTGTTCAAATGGGTAGATTGCAGGGGAGATCCGATTGGTTGAAGGCCTATATGGTGGAGCGCCGTCGGTTTCTCCACGCCCTTCCCGGAGCCCCTATGGTTGAAGTGGGGCTCCTCTGCAAGGGTTAGAATTGCTTTTGCTGACAGCGCAAAAGCTAGCTGAAATCCCCTGACTGCACCGGCAATTCCGACCCTGGCAGAAGAGCAAAGTGGCTGAGAGAAAAAGAAAAAGTTGACGGCTGGGAAATCGTACATCACCTTCAGAAATTTTTCAGGGTCAAATCAGGCCCCTCATTTGCAAGTTCTTTGTCAGCTCAGAGCATGCAATAACGGCCGTAGGCCCTGTAATCGCTCGGATGGATTGACATTTTTGTTGCATTGCTTGAGCACCCTGGAACCGTTGGTTCCAGGGTACTACACTACTATTGTTTGGTGGCCGGAGCCTGAGTCCGTTGATGACCGCTATGTACAGGCGTTGCATCGACCCACTCACACTATAAGGCTGGGCTTGATGTCATACATTCCCACAATTTATCGCTGATCCTTTACCTAACCCTAATCCGCGCCCTAGCTCCCAATCTTACCTTTATAATACTAAATCTATCAGAAAGAAGGGGGTTCTGGCCAGAGGCCAGAACACCATGAAGGTATGAATAACCGAGCTGAACGGAGCTCAGAGGAGCTGAGCTGATGTAGTTAGTTCTGCTGGTGTGGGCCACTATAGGTAAAGAAGAAGAAATCTATAAGGTGGGCGTTACGGCGCGAACCTTTATGGGCGTGTAATTCCCCACTCTACCTAAGCCCCACTTTCCTTCTATCTATTACGTGCCCCTACGCGTCATCTACAATCTTTATTCTACAACTCGTGCCTGATTACTTATGCCACTAGGATACCAAACACGCTTCTTAAGACAGTGGACTGAACAATACGGCCCAGACAACGGTTTGGCCGTGTCGGAGTTATAAATCCTTCCAACTTTACAACTGGCCTGCTTTCGACCTGGACGACATGCTGAAGGCCTACATAAAGCCCCCCCCCCCTGTCCTTGCTGCAAACAG